>ERZ827522.1026-NODE-1026-length-28096-cov-3.087550_pt1 | contig 28096 bp, 19 predicted proteins | sample MGYA00519580_ERZ827522 | MGnify/ENA primary metagenome ERZ827522 (study PRJEB31778, sample SAMEA3449340) | human gut metagenome | biome: human gut; feature: human-associated habitat; material: faeces | place: United Kingdom | collected 2010/2012 ... | reverse complement strand
GGCGAACTTCCAGATGGCCATGGCGGTGAGCACTTCGAAGAAGCTCATCTTCGGCTTGCCTTGCTCCTCCATCTTGGCGTCCACCAGGGCCACGAGATCCTTGGTCTGGTCCCAGATGTCGATGAAATCGTCATCGGACAGCTGCTGGCCGTCGATGGCGATACGCTCGTTGATCTTCTCCAGATGCGGCGACGTGAACAGGCCGGTGCGCATACCGTAGGCGCGGCAGATGGCCTCGGCCATGCGTGCGGTGGAGCCTTTGCCGTTGGTGCCGGTGATATGAATCACGCGGAACGACTGCTCCGGGTGGCCCAGGATGTCGAGCATCAGGTTCATCCGGTCGAGATCCAGATTGGTGGTGTTATGCTCCGGCGGGCGGCTCATGATGTCCAGTTCGACGTCCCGCATGCTCTCATTGTTCCGATTCGGATGCTCGAATGACATATCCTCTTCTAACCTCTGCTCGTGTTGCTGTTGCGCCGTTCGGAGTGCGTATGCCACTTACGTGTTCGCGCCATTCTCGTCATGTCTACGCATGCCCGCATATATTCCGCTTCCGCATGCGCAGGAAGCTCCCCTTGCACAGGTTTGCCCCGCATGGTTCGGGATTCTTGCCTTCCCGCGTGGAGCCGCACTCCCTCAATTCCCTCTATCCTAGCCGCCGGGGTGGTTTATCGTGCGCGCACAGTGAAACCGTCTCATATGTCGCCGCCGCGCGGGCAGTCTCTACCTGCAGCCACGCACAGTGAAGCCGTCTCATATAGTTGCAATGCGGCTCTTGCCGTCGGCATCTCATTCTTAGTCGGCTGCAATCCAAAACTTGTATGTCCGGCGACGCTGATGCTATTCAGCGTCGGTACAGTGCCAGCTTCTGGCGGTACACCGACGCTATGATGCTCTTGCGAGTCGGTGGCTGGCCAAAACCTGGATTAATCCCGACTCCATCGCCTCTCAGTGTCGTCTCCTCGCCAAGGCATGCCATTCTGCCGTCGTTGAGAAATTTCAACGTCGTCAATCGACCATGTCTTGCCCCGGAAACGACTCTCACAAACGTCCTCTACATCATCTTTTGAACTCGCAGAGGCTCATTCACTGTTATGACTGCTCTCACCGTCGGCAGCCGTCCAAGCCCTGGATCTATGCCGCCAATAAATTGCAGCAAATCGTCGGCCCCGATACAACCATTGGACTCACGCCGACGCTAGATTCCACACTCAGACAGAAGCCAGCCAATATCTGAACCAGCACCGACGGCGTACAAAGCATAAGCACCGTTAACCGTCAATTCGCCGCCCTCTACCAGCTACATCCGCCTTCGCCGATGATATCTTGTTCGAATCCCCAAAGCACGTTGTTCGAATAACATTACTGATGGTGGATAAGTTTTGTGTGTTATCCACTATTCCGAATTAGCGGCCTAATACCTTGAAATTATCGGGAGTATCTCGCTCCAAGACAGCCAAGCTCCGAGGCTAGAACCACAATGGCTGAAATTCATACTTACGCTGCTTCGTTCCGGCTACGCTCGACGTCATGAAGACACACAAAGCAGTGGCCTCGCTCATATCAGCCGCGCAGAATGAGCTGAGATGCGTCTATTCAAGAAATGAAGCGGAACAGACCGCTCTACGCCGCCGTGCCCAGAGTGGTGAGTTGTTGAAAGTGTATGACGGCATTCCCAGTCTTTATGCAAATACTGCATACTGGGATGGTTTGACGCCGCCGGAGCGAACGTTGCATATAGCCCGCGCTCTTGCGCAAGAGCATCCTCAGTGGGTTTTTGGCGGCTTGGTGGCAGTAAGTGCCTATGGATTCGAACATCAATGGCATTTGCATGATGACTGCATAACCATCGTGACTTCCGATCATGGATCTCGTCAATGCCATCAGCGCTTACGACATGTCTATATGCCCGATATGAACAATCCGAAGACACATTACGAGGCCTCCGGCCTATCCCTGATATCACCGGCTAGAACCTTGGTCGAGGCCGCTATAGACCTTGATTTTCGGTTTGCGTTACCGATCTTTGACTCGGCCCTTGCCAAGGGAATAACCAAGGAAGAGATAGCCGCCGACTGCGTTCAATGGAGAATCGATTATGCCCGAGTATTCCGCCTGCTGCGCTATGCAAACGAAAGGAGCGAGAATGGCGGAGAATCCCTCGCGCGAGGCACCATCATCGAAGATCGCTTCCTCACGCCGCGTATTCAGGTAACGGTGACCGACCCACAGACGAATACCGAGTACCGCGTTGATTTCGTATGGAAGCTCGATGACGGGCGCGTGATAGTGGCCGAATACGACGGCACACAAAAATACGTGGACCCAGCCATGACCGATAACCGCAGCATTCAGGAGGTGGTGGCCAAGGAACGCGCACGCGACGAGGGACTGAAACGAGCCGGTGCCACCGAAATCGTCCATTTCACATACGCCGACGTCATCGAACGTACTCCGCTGCGGGTAAAACTGATCAAAGCCGGGGTGCCTCAGGTGGAGACCTCCGCATAGCAGTGAGTCCCGCGACGCGATAAACCTTCATCGCATGGGTTCACATGGATTCAGCCCACAGAATATGTCAATATCAATCGGCAAGCTCCAGCCCAAGCCCATGCCCCTCTCCTTCCCTACCGAGAACAATAAACGGGCCCGCATTCCAGCCCGCCGCACTCGCCATATGGGCATGTCCGGAAGACCGTCCAAATTCCGTACTTGGTTTTACCGTCAGCCGTCAATCGTGGCACATCGCATAAAGCCGACTAATATGAGGTGGGAATCGATGATTCGACAACAACTACATACAGGAGAGTGGCAATGGGTGAAGTGATCACCGCCAAGGACAAGGAATACGAGGCCGAAGAGCGCGCTACGGCACCGGGCGCGAACCAGTCGATGAGCGACCGCGTGAACAACCGCTCGCTGCGCCCGCAGTCGGCCGCATTCAAGGAGTTCATGAAGTCCGGCTGGGCCGACGATGATCCGGAGATCAATCCTCTCGAATCCTCCAAGTTCACGCCAGCCCGCCTTGAGGCGCTGGGCAAGGCCTTCCCGGGCGAACGTCTGGTCATTCCGGCCGGCCAGCCGAAGGTGCGCAACAATGATTGCGATTACATGTTCCGCCCGGACACCACGTTCGCCTACTACACCGGTCTGGGTTCCGATTACGAGGCCGGCGCCGTGCTGGTCCTGAACCCGGTCGACCCCGACTCCCCCGAAGCCGCCGCCGGCAAGACGCACACTCCGGAACTGTTCGTGGCGCCGCGCGCCGACAACTCCACCGAGGACTTCTTCATGTCCGCCCACTACGGCGAATACTGGGTTGGCCCGCGTGCCGGTCTCAAGGAGATGCAGGCGATGACCGGCATCGAAACCCACGACATCGCCCAGCTGGCCGACGCCCTGTCCAAGGACGTGGGTGCCGAAGCCGGCGCCGTACGCGTGCGCGTGGTCAGCGAAACCGACCCGCAAATCACTTCGATGGTTGAATCCATCCGCAAGGCCAACGGTTTCGCCGATCCGGACAAGAACTCCGCATCCGACGACAAGCTGCACGAGTTCGCCGCCGAGGCACGCATGGTCAAGGACGGCTACGAAATCAACGAAATGCGCAAGGCCGTGGACGCCACCAAGCATGGCTTCGACCGTCTGCTCTCCGCACTGCCGGCCGCGCTCGACAAGCCGCGCTCCGAGCGTATCCTCGAAGGCGCGTTCAACGCCGTGTCCCGTGAACTGGGCAACGCCGTCGGTTACGACTCCATCGTGGCTTCCGGCCCCCACGCCCCGATTCTGCACTGGATGCGCAACACCGGTGTGGTGAAGACCGGCGACATGCTGCTGGTGGATGCCGGCGTTGAGGTCGATTCCCTGTACACGGCCGACATCACCCGCACCTTCCCGACCAACGGCAAGTTCACCGACTTCCAGAAGCGTCTGTACCAGGCCGTGCTCGACTCGCAGCAGGCCGGTTTCGAAGCCGCCAAGCCGGGTGCCACCTATTCCGACATCCACCACGCCTGCATGCGTGTGATCGCCGAGCGTCTGCACGATTGGGGTCTGCTGCCGGTGAGCGTCGAGGAGTCGCTGTCCCCGCAAGGCCAGCAGCACCGCCGTTGGCTCGCCTGCGGCGTGGCCCACCACCTGGGTCTTGATGTGCATGATTGCGCGCAGGCCCGTTTCGAGTCCTATCAGAGCGCGCCGATTCGCCCGGGCATGATCTTCACGATCGAGCCCGGCCTGTACTTCCGCGAGGATGATCTGCTGATTCCGCCGGAATACCGCGGCATCGGCATCCGCATCGAGGACGACGTGCTCATGACCGAGAACGGCCCCGAATGGATTTCCGCCGGCATCCCGAAGCAGATCGACGACGTCGAAGCCTGGATGGCCGAGCAGGCTGCCCAAGCGAAGTAACCTAAGCTCCCTCTGATGAGGGAGCTTCTTTTCTACTAAGGAGGCAATGTGTCCACTCCGGAATTTGTGTTGGAATTGCGTAAGAAGATCGGCCATGATCTGTTGTGGCTCAATGGCGTGACCGGTTGTGTACTGAACGAACATGGTCAACTGCTGTTGGGCCGTCGTTCGGACACGGGCGAATGGGCGATGGTCTACGGCATCAACGAGCCGGGCGAACAGCCGGCGGACACGGTGGTGCGCGAAATCAAGGAGGAGACGGGCATCGATGCCATCGTCACCGATTTGGTGGCCGTCACCTCGTCAAACAAGGTACTGACCTACGCCAATGGCGACAACACCATGTACATGGATCATTCGTTCCTGTGCGCCCTGAAGCCCGGCGGCAATGCCGAGCCGTTCGTAGGCGACGAGGAAAGCCTGAGCGTCGGCTGGTTCGATCTGGATGACCTGCCCACTCCCCTGGCGGCCAGCACGAGCGAGCGGCTGGAGCTGTTCCATACTTACATCGAGAACAAAAAACACGGCGACGCCCACGCCCTGTTCCAGTTCGATGGGCAGCAGTACTAGCGGATATAAAGTTAGCTCCCTCTGACGAGGGAGCTCCAATGCTATGCGATTACGCCTCTTGGGCTAGGAGCTCGTGGAGGTGGGCGCGGTGTTGCTGCTGTTCGCGCGGGTCGGGCACGGGCAGGGAGGCCAGCAGCTTCTTGGTGTACGGGTTCTCCGGGTGCTGCATAATCTGGTCGGCATCGCCGTGCTCCACGATCTGGCCCTTATGCATCACCATGATGCGGTCGGCAAGCATATCGACCACCGCCAAATCATGGGTGATGAACAGGCACGCGAAGCCGATTTCCGCCTGCAGTCGCTTGAACAGCTCCAACACCTTGGCCTGCACCGACACGTCCAATGCAGAAGTCGGCTCATCGGCGATCAGCAGCGACGGCTTCAACGCCAAACCACGCGCCAAAGACGCCCTCTGGCGCTGGCCGCCGGACAGCTCATGCGGGAAACGGTTCATGTAGGCGCGCGGCAGCTGGACCATCTCCAGCAGATCGCCCACATAGTTCTTGGCATCGGCCACGGAACCGTACTTGTGGTGCACGAGCAGCGGCTCAGCCACATTCTCCGCGATGGTCATCAGCGGGTTGAACGAGGAGCCCGGATCCTGGAACACGAAACCAATGTCCGCGCGCTTGGGCTTGAAGTCACGCTCCTTGACGCCGTTCATCTCGATGCCGAGCACGTTCAGGGAGCCGCCGGACACCTTCTGCAGGCCGGCGATGGCACGGCCGGTGGTGGACTTGCCGGAACCGGACTCGCCCACCAGGCCCAGCACTTCGGAGCGGTGGATGGTGAAGTTCGCGCCGTCCACGGCCTTGAAGTCGGGCTGCATGAGATGGCCCGGGTACGTGATGGTCAGGTTCTTGGCCTCGACGGCGATCGGCTGTTCGCGCCAATCGGCCTTGCGCTCGATCGGTTTGCCCTCGCGGTCGCGCACGACCAGCTTCTGACCGATGCGCGGCACGGCACCCAGCAGTCGCTTGGTGTAGTCGTCCTTCGGATGGTAGAAGATCTGCTCCACGTCGCCCTGCTCGACCACGTGGCCGCGGTACATGACGACCACCTGGTCGGCGATGTCCGCGATCACGCCCATGTTGTGGGTGATGATGAGCACGGAGGCGTCGAACTCGTCACGGGCGAGGCGCAGCAGGTCGAGAATTTCGGCTTGCACGGTCACGTCGAGGGCAGTGGTGGGCTCGTCGGCCAGAATCAGGACGGGGTTCAGCACCAACGCCATGGCGATGACGATGCGCTGCTTCTGGCCGCCGGAGAACTGGTGCGGGTAGTAGTCCACGCGGGTTTCGGCATCCGGGATGCCGACCTTCTTCAGGATGTTGATGGCCTTGGCGCGCAGTTCCTTCTTGTCCTTCATGCCGTGGGCGCGCAGGCCCTCTTCAATCTGCCAGCCGATGGTGTACACCGGGTTCAGCACCGAATTGGGCTCCTGGAACACCATCGCGGCCTCGGAACCACGCACTTCGCGCAGCTGTTCGCCGCTCAGGGAGAGCACGTCCAGCGAATCGGAGCCATCGCGCTTGGACAGGTAGACGGCACCGGAGGTGGTGGCCGTCTCCGGCAGCAGCTTGATGATGGAGCGCGCGGTCACGGACTTGCCGGAACCGGATTCGCCGACCACGCCGACCACGGTCTTGCGCGGAATGGTGAAGTTCACGTCCTCAACGGCCTTGATGGAGCCGGCGTCGGTCATGAAGGAGACGGACAGGTCCTTGATATCAGCGAGATTCTTGTTGTTTTCGCTCATCTCTCACTCCTTGCCTTCCGGCTTGCCCTCGCCGGTCCATTCGGAGGCGACGATGGTCGGGTCATGGTCGGTGACGGTGGCCGGCGGGTCGACGTTCGCGTCGAGTTCGGCAATCACCTCGTTGCGTGCGGTCGGCTTCTCGTTTGGGTCGACGGACGTGTCTTCGATCGATCCGACCACTTCGCCGGCGGACTTGCGGGCGCGCAGACGCGGGTCGGCCAGATCGTTGAGCGATTCGCCCACGAGCGTGATGCCGAGCACGATGAGCACGATGGCGATGCCCGGGAACACGGCAGTCCACCAGATGCCGGCGGTCACATCGGAGACGGCGCGGTTGAGGTCGTATCCCCATTCGGCGGCCGCGGTCGGTTCGATGCCGAAGCCCAGGAAGCCCAGGCCCGCAAGGGTCAGGATGGCTTCGGACGAGTTCAGCGTCAGGATCACCGGCAACGTGCGGGTGGAGTTCTTGAACAGGTGCTTGGTCATGATGCGCCAGGTGGAGGCGCCGACCACGCGCGCGGACTCGACATACGCGGATTCCTTGATGCGGATCACTTCGGCGCGAATTGTGCGGAAATACTGCGGGATGTACACCACGGTGATGGAGATGCCGGAAGCCAGAATGCCGCTCCACAGGCCGGACTGGCCGTGGGAGATCATGATCGCCATCAGAATCGCCAGCAGCAGCGACGGGAAGGAGTACACGGCGTCGGCGATCATGACGAGCACACGATCGACCCATCCGCCGAAATAGCCGGAGACCAGGCCGAGCAGCACGCCGGCGAAGATGGAGAGCAGCACGGCCACGACGATGGCGATGACGGCGGTGCGTGCGCCCCACACCACACGGGAGAACACGTCGAATCCGGCGGCGGTGGTGCCCCAGATGTGTTCGGAGGACGGTGCCGCCTGGGCCGGGAAGGAAACGCCGTCGGCGCCCTTGAGCTGCGCGTAGCTGTATGGCGCGATGAGCGGCGCGAAAATGGCGACCAGCAGGAAGAACGCCGTGAGCACGAGGCCCGTGATCAGCATGCCTTTCTGCCAGCCGACTGCGACGCGCAGTTCCTTGATGATCGGGATCTTGGTCCAGAACGGCGTCTTGGTGCTGACGTTGAGCTTGGTAAGGCGGTCGTCACCGGGGACGGTGATCTTGTCTTGGGATGCGGTGGTCATCTCAGTACCTCACTCTCGGGTCGACCAACGCGGCGATGACGTCGACGATGAAGTTGACGACGGCCACGATGATGGCGATTAGGATAACGATGCCCTGCACGGCCACGAAGTCGCGTGCCTTCAGGTACTGCGACAGCATGAAGCCGAGGCCCTTCCATTCGAAGGTGGTTTCGGTGAGCACCGCGCCTGCGAGCATCAGGGCGATCTGCATGCCCATGACGGTGATGATCGGGATCAGGGCCGGTCGCCAGGCGTGCTTGTTGAGCAGGCGCTTTTCGGAGACGCCGCGCGAGCGGGCAGCCTCGACGTAGCCGGAATTGTAGGTGGCGATCACGTTGGTGCGTACCAGACGAATGAACACGCCGGCGGTCAGCAGGCCCAACGCAAGGGCCGGCAGCACGGCATGGCGCAGCACATCAAGCAACACGGACATATCACCCAACTGGATCGCGTCGATGATATAGAAGCCGGTCGGCGAGACCAGTCGGGAGAACTGCATCTCGCTGCCAAGCGATGAGCGCCCGGATGCCGGCAGCACGTTCAGCCAGATGGCGAAGATGAGCTTCAGAATCAGGCCGAGGAAGAACACCGGGGTGGCATAGCACAGGATGGCGAAGGTGCGGATGCCCGCATCGGCCGCGTGGTCACGCTTGCGTGCGGCGATGCGTCCCAAGCCGATGCCGACGATGAGCGCGACGATGAGCGCGAGGAATGCCAGTTCGAATGTGGCGGAGCCGTAGTGGACGAGGATGCTGCTGACCTTCTGGTTGTCGGTCAGCGTGGTGCCGAGATCGCCGTGCAGCAGGCCGCCAAGATAATCGATGTACTGCACGATGAGCGGACGGTCGTAGCCGGCCGCATGGATGCGCTTCTGCAGTTCTTCCGGGGTCAGGCGGCCGCCGAGTGCGGCGGAGATCGGGTCGCCGGTGGCGCGCATCACGAAGAAAACGATGGTTACAAGAATGAATACTGTAGGAATGATCAGCAGAAAGCGTGTGAGCACGAAACGGAAGAATCCGCTTGAAAGCTTGTTTTTCTTGGCTTTCGGCTGAGCCTCGGTTGCGCTTTGCGTCACGTCGGGCTCCTTTTTCCTTATTGGTGTTTCAGATACAAATTGAGCCCCTGCCCATCTTAAGGGTGGGCAGGGGCGATCAAAACCTTTATCAGGCCTTGGTCACGGAAGCGTAGCGGAAGCGGAAGGAGGCGTCGAGGACGACACCCTTCACGCTGGATCCGGTGACCGCGACCTGGGCACCCTGCAGCAGCGGGATGGTGGAGAGGTCTTCGGTCTCGAGCTTCTGAATCTGCTTGAGGATGTCTCCACGAGCGGACTCGTCCTTCTCGCCGGCCTGCTTGACGATCAGGTCGTTGACTTCCTTGTTGGAGTAGCCGTTGTTCACGAAGTTACCATCGCGGAAGAACGGGGACAGGTAGTTGTCCGGGTCGGAGTAGTCCGGGAACCATCCAAGCTGGTAGACCGGGTACACACCGTCGGAATCGTCGGTAACCACACGATCCTTGTTGTACTGGGTCCATTCGGTGGACTGCATGTCGACCTTGAACAGGCCGCCTGCCTCAAGCTGGGACTTCAGGGCAGCGTACTCGTCGGCGGAGACGGAGCCGTAGTGGTCGCTGTTGTACTGGAGCTTGAGGTCGACCGGGGTGGTGACGCCGGCGTCGGCGAGGACCTTCTTGGCCTTCTCGGTGCTCGGCTTGCCGTTGCCGTCGCCGTAGGCGGACTTCAGCGTGTCATCGTGACCGGCCAGGCCGTCCGGGATGAAGGAGTACATCGGGGTGTAGGTGCCCTTGTAGACCTTGGTGGAGAGCTCTTCGCGGTCGATGAGGTTGGCGACGGCCTGGCGCACGGCCTTGGCCTTGTTGGCGTCGGCGTCGGGCTGGGATTCGCCGTAGGGCTGAATCTTGAAGTTGAAGGCGATGAAGCGCTCCTCACCGCCCGGGCCCTTGACGACCTTGACCTTGGAGTCCTTGGAGAGGTCCTCGATGTCGGTCGGGCTCAGGGAGCGGTTGGCCACGTCGATCTGGCCCTGCTGGACGGCCATCTTCAGGTTGGAGGCGTCGGCGAAGTATTTGACCTGCACGGCGGAGTTCTTGGCCGGGGTCAGGCCCTTGTAGGAGTCGTTCTTGGCGTAGGCGGCGGACTCGTTGATCTTGAAGGCGGTCAGCGTGTACGGGCCGGCAAAGGCCTTCTTGGAGACGATGGTGTCGGCGTCGGTGAGCTTGTCGGCGTCGAAGGTATCCTCATCGACGATCGGGCCGGCGGGGCTGGACATGACCTGCTTCAGAGTCACGTCAAAAGGCACGGAATCCTTGAACACCACGGTGGTGTCGTCCTTGGCGGTCACGGATTCGACGTTGGCGAGCAGGGAGCTCGGGCCGTTCGGGTCGTTGATCTTCTTGATGCGATCGTAGGCGAACTTGACGTCGGAAGCGGTCAGGTCGTTGCCGTTGGCAAACTTCAGGCCGTCCTTGAGCTTGACGGTGAATTCGGTGCCGTCATCGTTCCAGGTACCGTCATCGGCGGCGATGTCCGGGCTCAGTTCGGAGGTGTTGTAGTCCTGGGCGTACAGGAACGGGAACACCTGAATCTGCACGGCGTATGAACCGTTGTCGTAGGAGCCGGCGGGGTCCAGGCTGGTGATCTTATCGGTGGTGCCGATGGTGATGGCGTTGCCGGAATCGGCGCCTGCGGTGGTGTCATCCTTCACACCGCCGCAGGCGGTCAGGGATGCGATGGCGGCCACGGAGACGGCGGCGGCCAGAATCTTCTTGGAATTCAACAGGAATCCTCTCTCATAACTTGTTTCCACGTCATCACTGCGGGCGTGGATTACCGCCTGACTATGGTGCGGATGTGTTACCTCTGCGTTTCCATAGTCATCGACTTATGTTTCGCTTGTGGCGACCAAGGCCGGTTTTATGCGGTATCGAGCAGTATTACGGATTCTTGTATTACGACGTGAATAACGGTCACATGGTGAGACAAATATACTATCATCTCACCATGTTCGTAGACGAATGCCTTCCATTCGTCAACCGGTCGGCCTACTGCTACTTGAGCTTGCGGCCCGCGCACCACACCTGTTCGACCGTCCAGTCGGCCGGGTCCGCAAGGTTGAAATCGGCGGCGAAGCCGGGGGCGATGAGGCCGATCGGCACCCCGGTGACCGGGTTCGGCCGGTCGAAGCCGAACGCCTTGGCCGGCGTCAGAGTGGCCGCCTCGACCGCGTCCACCGGGCTGAAGCCCAGTTCGCACACCGCACGGCGCACGGCGACCTCCAGCAGCAGAGTGGAGCCGGCGATGGCGCCGTTGGAGACCAGGCGCGCATGCCCGCCGACCACGTTCACGTCCAGCGCGCCCAACTTGTAGGCGCCGTCCGGGCAGTCGGTGGCGGCCATCGCGTCGGTCACGAAGGCCGTGCGGTGAGGCGCGAACCGGAAGGAGAGGCTCACCATCGGATCCTGCACGTGGAATCCGTCGTTGATGAGCTCGATGGTGACGCGCGGGTCCTCCACCGCGGCCGGAATCGGACCGGGTTCGCGGTGATGCAGGCCGTTCATCGCGTTGAACATGTGGGTCATGATGCCCGCGCCCGCGTCGAAGCCGGCTTTGGCGGTCTCGTAGTCGGCGTCGCAGTGGCCCACGGCCGGCACCACGCCGGCAGCGGCGAACTGGCGGATGGCGGAGATGCCGTGGGGCAGTTCGGGGGCGATGGTGATCTGGCGGATGCAGCCAAGCTTGCCGGAGGCGGGGTCGGCACCGGAGGCCTCAAGCATCTTATCGACGATGTCAGGCACCGGATCCTTGAGACATTCCGGGTCATGTGCGCCCTTGCGGGCCAGGGCCAGGAACGGGCCTTCCAGATGGCAGCCTAGGATGTCGGGGCGGCCGGACTCCATTGTGGCGCGGACGGTGCGGATGTTGCGGCAGATCACGTCCACGGGGTTGGTGATCAGCGAGAGCACCTGGCGCGTGGTGCCATGCACGGCGTGGCCGGCCCGCGCCACGTCGATGCCGTCCGGCCCGTCATCGAAGCTCTTCTCCCATGCGCCGTGCGCGTGGATGTCCACGTAGCCGGGGGTCAGAATACGGCCTTCGGCGTCGATGACCGCGTTGCGATCGGCCGGGTCGAGCCCCACCGTGCGGCAGCAGTGCTCGAAGGCCCCCTCCCCCGTGCCGGCCGCCACGATGACGCCGGCGGCATCGGAGACGACCCAATATCCGCGCCGTTCGCCGCGCGCATCCACCTTGCGCGCGTTACGAATCGCCACCGGAGCCGGCTTGCCCTCCAGTGCCGCGGTCACGCGCGAGACTATCTCGTTCCTATCAGACATGTTGTTCTCCTTACCGCTCATGCGCTCCCGCTGGCGGGAGCCAGCACACGATAACTCAGATGCCCTGCCAGGCCGGCTTGTGGGTGTAGGCATAACGGTAGTAGTCCTTGTGGCGCAGGCGGGACGCGGCCTCCTCGTCCACGATAATCGTGGCGTGCGGGTGCATCTGCAGCGCGGAAGCCGGGCAGAACGCTGACACGCCGCCTTCCACCGTCTCCTCGATGGCTTCGGCCTTGCCGGCACCGAACGCCAGCAGCACGAGGTGACGGGCCTTCATGATCGTGCCAATACCCTGCGTGATGCAGTGGGTGGGCACTTGGTTGATGTCGTTGTCGAAGAAGCGCGCGTTGTCGATGCGGGTCTGTTCGGCCAAGGTCTTGACGCGAGTGCCGGAGGCCAACGAGGAACCGGGCTCGTTGAAGCCGACGTGGCCGTCGGTGCCGATGCCGAGGATCTGCACGTCGATGCCGCCAGCGGCTTCGATGGCACGATCATAGGCCGGGCCGGCCAGCGCGACTTTGTCGCCGTCTTCGAGCGGAGTGCCGTTGAGTACGTCGCCGGGCACATGGACCTTGGCCGGGTCCAGGCCAAGCGGTTCGACCACGGTGCGATGGATGGTCGCATGATAGGACTCGGGATGGGTCAGCGGCAGCCCGATGTATTCGTCAAGCGCGAAACCACGCACGCCCGAAACGTCAATGGCCTCGTCCTTGACGATCTTGGCGAGCGCCTGATAGGCGGCCAGCGGGCTGGAGCCAGTGGCCAGGCCCAGCACGGCGTCCGGCTTTGCTTTGATCAGGTCCGCCACGCAACGGCCGTAGATCTCGCCGGCCTCGGCTTCGTTCTTGACAATGATGATTTCCGGCATCGGTTTCCTCCAGTTCCGTGCGGCCCGCCCGATGCGAGTCGCTGTACCGCCGCCCGTCTTGCGGATAATGGCAACATCCTTGTCACGTCCGGGTGCCGCGCGGCGTTCCAACCACCGTTCGGCGTAGCGCCGATTGGTGATTCGCTATTTGTTAATGATACTAACAATTTTGGACCTTATGAACACTCACGGTGTTTCCTGACGCTTCACACAGGTACACTGGAATTTATTAGTGAAGTTTCATAACAGTTTCAACGACGAAATTGCGCTTCACCGTCTAAGCTGTGTATGGAACAACAATCGCCGTCCACTCGCTCACCATCAGGCAGGAGGAAACATGTCATATCTCGGTCTCAACACAACGACCGACGACCATGCGGCCAAGGCTTCCCCCGCCGATGTGCGCCGCAAGAACCGCCAACTTATCTTCAGGTTGTTGTTCCCCACCAACCAGTATTCGCGCGCCGAGCTCGGCCGACGCACCGGATTGAGCCGCGTGGCCGTTTCCGATGTGGTCGGTCGGATGCTGGAGGAAGGATTGCTGCGCGAGACCGGTCAGGCACCCAGCGGCGGCAAAGGCAAACGAGGCACACTGCTGAGCATCGATATCGATCGACTGCGCATCATCAGCATCGACCTGACGCAGGAGCACCTGCTGCACGGCGCAGTCACCAATCTGCTCGGCCAGCCGCTGCGTCACGCCGAAGTCACCCTGAACACCGGCTCATTCGTTTCCGTGGATGTGATCATCGAGCTCATTGAGAAGATGCTGGGCATGTCCGATGGCGAGGTCATCGGCATCGGAGTCGCCTCCCCCGGCGTGGTAGACAACGGCGTGGTCCGCTCCTCCACGATGCGCGGCTGGAACAATCTCGACCTGTCCACGCCAATCGCCGAACATTTCGGACTTGAAGTAAACGTCAGCAACGACGCCACCGCAGCCATGCTCACCGAACGTTTCTTTGGCCAAGGCGGGCCGAATATGCTTTTCGTGCGCATCGAAAGAGGCATCGGTTCGGCGATTCTGCTCTCGGACACGCCGGTAATCGGCGAACTGCACGCGGCTGGCGAGCTCGGCCATATTTCCATCGATCTTGACGGGCCGCTGTGCCCTTGCGGCAAGCACGGTTGCTTGGAGACGATGATTTCCGGAACCGCATTGAAGAAGCAACTCAGCGCAGCAGACGTGGAGCAGCATCAGGGTATCCTTGCTCGGGCGGGCCGCTATCTCGGCCAGGCCCTGTCCATGCCTGTGGGCCTTTTGGATATGGCAGACGTATGCGTCTATGGGCAGCCGAACATCATCAACGAGACGTTCATTGACGCGGCACAGCAGTATCTGGATGCCGCCACGTCCTCGTCCTTCCATAAACACACGGTGATCCGGCGCTGCGAATGCGGACCCGACATCACCGTACAGGGCGAGGCCATCGCCGTGGTCTTCCAACACTTGGCCAAATAAAGCTGGCCACCCCGGCAACGAAACGCGCAAGGCCAAGCGCGGCACAGCACGACATAAAGCGATATAGGACCGCATGGAAGATGCGGTCTCGGAGACAAATCCGACGCCTCATCTTCCATGCCCCGGCACTATGCCAGTGCTATGCCGCCATGGCGGCACCGATGGCTCCGACCGGTTGATCGACGGGTGCCAGACGCAGCCGGGCCGGCAGGTCCAGCGTTTCAAGGAATCGGCATTGCGATTCGCGCCGGCGCAGCTCAGCCGTGATCACCTCGACCAACGGTTCACCGGTTTTGGCCATGCCGCCACCCAAGACAATCAGTCGCGGGTCAACGGATTGGGCCAAAATCTGGATAGTGTCGCCGATGGCGCGCACTACCATGTCCAGCACATCGACGGCCTCGGCCTCCCGCTTTTTCGCGCGACGAATCAGGTCGGGCATCGGCGGGTCGGCGTTGGGCCACAGACGTCCCACGGATGCGCCCGAGCAGACGGTTTCCAAGCATCCGTATTGCCCGCAAGGGCACTTGAGGCGATGAGGTTCGACTGGGATATGGCCGATTTCGCCGGCCGCACCGCTATAGCCATGCATCAGCACGCCGTTTTCGACAATGCCCGCAGCCAGTCCGGTGCCGAAGTTCAGGAACGCAATGGTACCGGCCATGCCGTCCGCACCGCCCAATACGGTGGCCGCGCCGACGGCGGCGGCATTGACGTCGTTTTCCACATGGGCCGGCACGCCTGAACGCTGCGAGACCAACGGCCCCATATCCAGCGAGACCACGTCGAGATTCACGATATTGCCCACATGCCCGCTGGCCGAATCCACCGTGCCCGGGGTACCGACACCGATGGCCCTCACCTCGTCAAAACGCTCACCCGCTGCCTGATGTGCTACAGCGACGATGTCTTCGATCACGGCATCGTTGCCATGCCTGGCGGGAATACGGGCGGAACCCAATACCGTGCCCATTGCGTCAACCAGCACAGCTTCGATTTTTGTTCCGCCCACGTCAACACCGATTTTGAGATTGTTCATAGTGTTTTCAGACATCAGTCCTCCCCTGTTCTTCATCGAACGTTTCGCTTGATATCAGTGTGCATCCGACTATTGACAACCATCTTAACAAATTCCCCCAAGACGACACTCACATGCACGACACACCGAATGACATATTGATTGCGTCAATCAATTAACAGCGTTAATATCTTAATCAAGTTCAGATTCAAAGACGAGCGGAACAACTCGCAGCGGTGCAGACAAGGAGGACTTAAGACCGATGGCAACAAACACCACCCATGCCACTTCCCAAGCCAGTGTCTCCGAATCCAACCGCTCCCGCATCGTCAAGCACCTGTATCACAACGGCATCAGCTCCCGCGCGCAAATCGCCAAGGCACTGGAACTCACCCCCGCGGCCATCACCAAAATCACCGCACGCCTTATCGAGGCCGGCATGATTGAAGAGACCGGCGATTTGGAAGGTTCCAAGAACCGCCGTTCCATCGGTCTCAAGCTCAACACCACGCACTTCCGCATCATCGGCATCAAATTCGCCCGCTCGCTGGTGCAGATCGGCGTGTTCGACCTGTGCGGCAACACCCTGAGCTTCGAAAACCTGCCCACGGTGTACGACAACACCATCAACGACACCATCGTCACCATCCACCAGCGCGTCGAACAACTGCTCGACAACGACCCGTCCATTGTGGCCATCGGCATGGCGGTGCCCGGCCCCTACCTGCGTAACGTAGGCCGCACCGCCGTGGTGTCCAGCATGCAGGGCTGGCGCAAAATCAACTTCATCGACGAATTCGCCACCGCTTTCCGCGTGCCAGTGTTCATCGAACAGGACGCCCGCGCCGGCGCCCTCGCACATTATCTCTTCGACCCGTCGGTGCACGCCGACGACAACCTCGCCTATTATCTGGTCGGCGAAGGCGTGGGCCTCGGCGTCATCGACAACGGTCGCCTCATCAACGGCTTCCTCGGTGCCGCCACCGAAATCGGACACATCTCCATTGACGTCAACGGCCGCCCCTGCGATTGCGGCAACGTCGGCTGCCTTGAACGCTACTGCTCCACCCCCGCCATTCACGATACGCTCATCGCCGATGGCACCGTGGTTCCCGGCGCGGCCGATATGACCCACACCGAAGCCGCCCGCGCCCTGTTCGCCAAAGCCGGCGACGGCGACGAAGCGGCAATCGCCATTGTCCGCGAAGTCGCCCGATACGTCGGCTACGGATGCGTCACCATCTTCAATGGATACAATCCCGAGCACATCATCATCGGCGACATCGTGTCCGAAGCCGGCCCGATACTGCTCGATGAGGTGCGCGCCACGGTGGCCGAACGGGCCATCCCCGAAATCAATGCCTCCACTTCCATCAGCCTATCCACCTTGTCCGCCGACGCGGCGGTCTCCGGTGCCGCAGCAGTGGCAGTGACCCAATTCCTCGAACACCCCTCGGTGTTCTTCGACGTCTCCTAAACCAAGCGCCGACATCACAAGATTTTCCATACGAAACACCCGATAAAGGAAACAAAGGAAAGGAAACCAACCATGACTACCCCGATCGTTCTGAGCCTCGGTGAACTGCTGTGGGACATGCTGCCGAGCGGCAAGCGAGCCGGCGGCGCCCCCGTCAACTTCGCCTACCACGCGATGAAGAACGGCACCGAAGGCTGGGCCATCAGCGCGGTCGGCGAGGATGAACTCGGCGACGAACTGATTGCCAAGGCCAACGAGGCCGGTATCAACACCGTCATCCAGCGCAATGCCTGGCCGACCTCCACCGTCGAGGTCGCACTGAAGAACGGCATCCCGGAGTACACCATCGTCAAGGGCGTGGCTTGGGACCACATCCTGTACACCCGCCAGCTCATCGACGTGGTCTCCAAGGCCGACGCCGTCTGCTTCGGCACCCTGGCCCTGCGCTCCCCCGAATCGCACGCCACCATCACGGAGCTGCTCAAGCACACCAAGCCGGGCGCGATGAAGTTCTTCGACATCAACCTGCGCGGCGACCACTACTCCAAGGAACTTATCGAGGAACTCCTCAAGGCGGCCACCGTCTTCAAGATCAACGACGAGGAACTCCTGCTGCTGCGCGACATGTTCGACATCCGCGGCACCTCCGGCGAAGATGCCTCCCGCTGGTTCATCGAGGAATTCGGCCTTGACTACGTGATTCTGACCGCCGGCTCCGCCTACTCCACCATCATCTCCCGCAAGGGCGAGGTCTCCACGCTGGACACTCCGCACGTCGAGGTGAACGACACCGTGGGTGCAGGTGACTCCTTCTCCGGCACCTTCACCGCCCGCATCCTGCTGGGCGACACGCTCGCCGAAGCCCACCGCAAGGCCGTCAACACCGCCGCCTACGTCTGCACCCAGGCCGGTGCCTGGCCGCAGTACCCGGCCGAGATGCCCGACTACCTGGCTGAAATCGGCAAGTAATCCAAAACCACCTATTTTCCCGATGGCTTTGCCGTCCTATACCGGCAAAGCCATCCTGTTTTAAAAAGGAGTTACCATGTCCATTCGCGACACCGTCACCGGCGTCCAGCATGTCGGCATTCCGACCACGGATCTCGAAGGCACCATCGCCTACTACGAGCGTCTCGGCTTCGAATGCCTCGGCATCTATCCCAACGGCGAGGACCGCTGCACCTTCCTGCGCCTGAACAACCTGACCCTCGAGGTGTGGACCATGGATCCCACCCCGATGGAAAACGGTGCCATCAACCACTTCGCGCTGGATTCCACGGATATCGAGGCGTCCTTCGCTGAAGCGCAGAAGCTCGGCCTGAACTTCGCGGAAGGCTCCATCCAGCACATCGACACCTTCTGGAGCAACGGCATCCGTTACTTCAACGTACTGGGCCCGAACCACGAGGTCATCGAATTCTGCCAAATCATGTAACACCCTGATGGAACCCGGCAACAGGACTATCACTATTCACTAGTCATCATCCATTGATCGATCGATCTGTCATACGTCCATTTATAGAGAAAAAAGGGAATACATATCATGGACAAGACCGCATCCAAGAACGTGGCGTGGGTGGAAAGCCCTGACGGCTACCTTGATCGCACGCCAGTATTGCAATTTTCAATGACTTCGGTGCTGTTCGCCTTCTAGGCCATCGCCGCAAGCCTCAATGACATTCTTATCACCCAGTTCAAGGCCGTATTCGACCTGAGCGACATGAAGACCGCGTTCGTGCAGTCCGCATTCTATGCCGGCTACTTCATCGTGGCCATCCCCGCCTCGCTGTTCATCAAGAAGACCAGCTACAAAATCGGCATCATGACCGGCCTGGCGTTCTTCGCGCTCGGCTGCTTCATCTTCTTCGTGGACCGTATCTCCGCCAGCTACCTGCTCTCGAAGGTCCGCGAGACTCGCGTGCTGACCGTCTACATGATTATCGGCTGCGTGATTCTTCTCGGCACCGCCTTCATCCTGCCCCGCCATCGAGCTGTTGGTCGTCGGCCTGTACTTCCTGACTGAATTCAAGCGCGACACGTACACCCCGCCCCAGCTCAAGGCCATGGACGAGAAGAACGAGGCCTGATTCCGCCCCCTTTGTTCGTCATTCGTGTGACTTCACGAATCGACTGACCGCAACCGGTGAGATTCTCCGAACAGGAAATCTCACCGGTTTTTTCATATGGTGTACTCACGGCCACGCTCTTCACATCCTTTCGCGTGTCTTCAACTAAAGCGGTTTAGAATAATGCTGTTCCCTTGATATGTATATCCCTCAAACAAAGAAGTTGAATTTATGACGACCACCGCGATACCGAAGTCGGTCTCGGATTTCTTGCAGCGCATCACGGACCTATGTGGCACCGAACACGCTGATTGGGCCGAGAACTTCAACGCCTGCTTTGCCGATACCCTGACCACCACGGTCAAACGGCATGACGACGGCACCACATTTCTGCTCACCGGCGATATCCCGGCCATGTGGCTGCGTGATTCGACCGCGCAATTACGCCCTTACCTAGCCCTTGCCGCCAAAGACGACGACATTGCGAACTTGATCGCCGGTCTGGTTCGCCAGCAGTTCCGCTACATTACCATCGACCCGTATGCGAACGCCTTCAACGAGGAACCGAACGGTGCCTCCTGGGACAAGGACGATCAGTCCGACTTCTCCAGCCCTTGGCTTTGGGAGCGCAAGTACGAGGTGGATTCGCTGTGCTACCCCATCCAGTTGGCTTGGATGCTGTATGCGAACACCGGCAACACCGGTCATTTCGATGCCGAATTCATTGCCGGCGTCAAGAAGATTCTTGACGTATTCGAGACCGAGCAGCATCATGAACGCTCCCCGTATTTCTTCATCCGCGACACGGACATCCCCACCGAATCGCTGAGCAATAACGGCAAGGGGTCGCCGGTGGCGTACACCGGCATGACCTGGTCCGGCTTCCGCCCCAGCGACGACGCCTGCACCTACCACTATCTGGTGCCCTCGAACATGTTCGCCGCCGTGGTGATGGGCTATCTGGAACGCATCTTCGGCGGTGAGATTCTGAATGATGCCGATATCGCCGCCCGTGCCGGCGAGTTGCGCCGCACCATCACCGAAGGCATTGAAGCCCACGCCAAAACGACGAACCGCAATGGAGAGACGATCTACGCATTCGAGACCGACGGCCTGGGCCACGTCAATATCATGGACGACAGCAATGTGCCCTCCTTGATGGCGGCCCCTTACTTGGGATACTGCGCACCGGACGATCCGACATATCTGGCAACCCGACGTACGCTGCTCAGCGACGAAAACCCGTACTACTACGAGGGCGAGTATCTCAAGGGCATCGGCTCACCGCACACCCCGCCGCGCTATGTGTGGCCCATCGCCCTGTCTATCGAGGCGATGACCAGTGACAACAAGGACTTCAAGGCGCATATCCTCGACCGTCTTGTAGCCACCGACGCCGGTACACATCTCATGCACGAAGGCATCGACGTGAACGATCCGACCAAGTACACGCGCGAATGGTTCAGCTGGTCGAATATGATGTTCTGCGAACTGGTCATGGACTATTTCGACATTCGCGTGAAACACTAAGACGTGCCCGCTGAATGCTCATTGTGCACCCACCGCATGTTCTCGTTAAGGAAAGGAACAATCATTATGACCAATAACCCACGTTATACGCTCGGCACCGAAGCCAACCGCATTTTCATGGCTTCCGAAACCTACGAGCTGCTGAAGTTCGGCAAAGGCTTCCCAGCACCGAACGGCGGTTCCGGCTGGCTGAACGCCGACGGCACCCTCGACCCCTCCCACGGCGTCGAAACGTGGATCACCAGCCGTATGGCCCATGTGTATTCGATTGGTGCCATGCTCGGATACCTGGGTGCGGGCGAGCTGGCCGACGCGGCGCTCAAGGGATTGACCGGCATTCTGCATGACGACGAGCACGGCGGCTGGTATCCGCAGGTGTTCGCGGACGGCACCCATGCGCCGGGCAAGGTCTGCTATGCGCATGCCTTCGTGATTCTCGCCGCGTCCTCCGCCCTGCTGGCCGGGCGTCCGGGTGCCAAGGAACTGCTTGACGAGGCACTTGCCACGTATGACAAGCATTTCTGGAATGACGAAATCGGTTTGGCCGTCGATACCTGGAACACCGAATTCACCGAGCTCGACCCGTATCGCGGTCTCAACGCCAACATGCACACCACCGAGGCATTCCTAGCCGTGGCGGATGCCACAGGAGACAACGCCTATCGAGTACGCGCCGGACGCATCATCGATCATGTGATCGGCTGGGCGAAGCACAACGAGTGGCGCATCCCCGAACATTTCAAGTCCGATTGGTCGCTGGACCTCGAATGCAACGTCGACAAGAAGGATGATCAGTTCAAGCCGTACGGCGCCACGCCGGGTCACGGCATCGAATGGGCCCGCCTGATCACGCAGTGGGCGTTGAGCTCCTTTGCCAACCTTGACGGAGCACAGCCGTACGTCGACGCCGCCGAACACCTGTTCGCGCGTGCCGTGGCCGACGCATGGAACGCCGACGGCACCGTGGGACTCGCCTACACGACCGACTGGAACGGCAAGCCCGTGGTCACCGATCGCATGCATTGGACGCTGGCCGAATCGTTGAACACTTCCGCCACGCTGTACGCGGCCACCGGCGAGGAGATGTACGCCAACTGGTATGCCACGTTCGCCCAGTATGTCGACGAACATGTCATCGACCACGAGAGCGGCTCCTGGTTCCACCAGCTCGACAAGAACAACCACGTGATCGGCACGGTCTGGCCGGGCAAGTCCGACCTGTACCACGCCTTCCAGTCCACGCTGATTCCGTTCCTCGACCCGGCCGTGTCCATCGCCACCGCGGTCAAGAACGCGGCCTGACCGGCAATATCTTAGCCTTCTTATCTCCTCCTTCAACGACGTTGGCCCCCCGCTTGATAACGAGGGCCAACGTCGTATGGATTGGAAGTGCTGACTCAGAATCGGTGGTTTCTATATTCCACAGGAGTTACAGGGTTTGGCCGTGCTGTCCCTGACCACCAGTTTCGGGGTGAGGATTCGACGGTTGCCGCTCACCTGTTCGCCGGCGAGCACTTTGAGCAGCAGTTTCGCCACTTTGGCACCGTATTCACTGGCGTCACGATGCGCTGAGGTAATCGACGGGTACGCTGCCTCACAAATAAAGCTGTCTTCAAAGCTGACAATAGCGGGCAACCCGTTCGGATAACCCGCAGATTGCCCCTCCCCTGTTTTCAGTTGCCCGGTGGTATATGCTTCGGCCATGGCATGCAGACTGGCCGCGGCAAGAATTTCCGTCTCGTAGATGAATGCAGTAGGAGGCTTCGGCGAACGCAACATCTCCAGCGTAAGCATCGCGGCCTGCTCGGCATCGAAATTCGTGAACTCGATGTTGATGGATTCCAGTTTGCGCCGTTTTGCGAACGACCGAAACGCCGACACACGCCCCTGCGAATAATCGAGATTGGAATCGCCGGACAGATAGGCGATACGGCGGTGCCCCAGTGACGACAGATGTTCAAGCACGGTGCCCATGGTGCGCGAATCATCGATGGACAGCGACGGTACATAATTGTTCGGATCAGGGCCACCGGCCAGAACCGCACGCACACCCAGTTCCTTCAGCAGTTTCGGGCGTGGATCGTCGGCTCGCAGATCAACCAGAATCACCCCGTCCACACGCTTGCGTGACGCCCAGTCCCTGTAGACGCTCATCTCCTCGTTCAGCGAACGGCAAGGGCGATACAGCAAGCCGTATCCCTTAGGGCTGAGCGAGGTATGCACACCGGCCATGAAGTGCAACATGAAGGTTTCGTCCGTGAGTCCCTGTGCGGAGCGTGCGGGGGCAAAGCCTATGGTCATGGTTTTCGACGAGCCCAACGCTTGCGCGGCATAGACCGGCGTCCACCCAAGTTTGGCCGCAGCCTCCTTGACTCGTCGTTTGGTTTCCGCGGAAACACCAGGCCGATCGTTGATGGCAAAGGACACCGCGGTTTGCGAAATGCCCAACTCATCCGCGATGTCTTTTAAGCTCACACGCTGCGTGCCTGTGTACGATGGTGATGCCTCGCGAGCAAATCCCATGAATAATCCTCCTTGCAGCCACGCTGCGAATACCACGCTACAACAGATTATTTCCCACTTTGGGCCGCATGTAATCAGCTGTGTTCTAATACCTATGATATCAACAACTAAAACGTTTTAGTCTATGGGTCTCAGCATATGTTCGGATATAAAAAGCGGGATATAGGGGGTGTCTACAGGGACAACCACCCCATATCCCGCTTAAGGCACGGGTATCAACGCACCCGCATACGCAGCGAAACTATTCCATCTTGCTACGAGCACGAAGCACCACCGTGCCCGCTCCGAGCAACACCACTGCGGCAGTCACAATCGCAATAATCGAAGAGCCCGTCTTACTCAGCGAAGAGTCCGATGCGCCATTCTTATCATTGTTCTTGTTGTTGTTCTGGCCAGGCTTGTTGTCGCCGGGCTTATTCGGCTTGTCCGGCTGGCCGGGCTTGTTCGGGGTCGCCGCGACCTTGGTGAATTCGATGGCGACACCCTCACCGATGGACTTGTCGCCCAGTGCGGCCTTCACCGTGTACTTGCCCACCTTCGTGGACACGACGTTCAGTGAAGCCACGCCAGCGGCATCAGTCTTGACAGTGGCGTTGCCGTCAACGGCCGTGACACCCTCGGGCAGCGTAAACGCCACCTCGGCGTTGGTCAGCGGATTGCCGAACGAATCCTTGACCGTTGCCTGAATCGTACGTGTAGCCTTGCCGTCGGCCACGGCCGAGCCGTCAACGGCGGTCAGCGTGGACTCCTTGGCATCCGGCTGAGTCGGGTCAGAGACCGTGCACTTGGCCAGTTCGTCGGCGGTCTGAATCTTCACCGGTTCGGTCTTGTTGCCGTTGTAATCCTCGACCTGCACCCACAGTTCATGGCCAGAGGGGATGGACTTGGTGTAAGAGCTCGGCGTAGTGCGACCACGGATGATGCCGGTGATTGGCGGAGTGCTCTGCGAGTAGGTGTAATTGGCACCCAGCTGCTTCTCCTGCTTTTCACCGTTCTCGTCAGTCCACTTCTCGGTCATGTAGAGGTAGCGCCAGTCTTGAGTCTCCGGACGGACCAGAGTGACTCTATCGCCATTCCATGTCACCGAGCAAGCCGGATACGGCTCAATGGTGGCATCGGCAAATACACCTGTTGCCGTGGCGGTAGTGCCGCCTGCGTTATCGACGGTCACCACATAGCGGGAACCGTCAACCGGCGCATTCGGAATCGTCGCTTCGCTCTTATCGGCAGAGACCTTGACGGTCTGGGAGTACGGCTGCGCGGCGTAACGCCACGAACCATTGTCAGACTTGACGGTCACGGTCTTCTCGCCGGATACCTGCGGATTGGTCCAGGAGACCTTGACGTTACCATCCTTGCCGGGTTCGACTTTCACGCCAGACACGGCCGCTGCTTCGTTCAGCGGCGCTTCGGCGGCCAGCGAGCGCGAACCGTCCGCACCCACGGCGTACAGCTTCAGCGTGCCGGTCTTGGCAGGCAGGTGCTTGACGTACAGGGTGTCGTCGTAACGGCCACCGAGGAAGGTGTTGTCCAAGTAGAGCAGGTAGTTCTTGGCAGTAGAGTAATCGGCGAGATCCCACTTGACGGTCAGTTCGTCGGAGTCCGCGTAGGCGCGTTCCACTTGGAAGTTCGTCGGAGCAGCCGGCGTGTAGGCAGCACCGTCGGTGACGGTAATCTTGCCGATGTTCACCTGGTAATTGTCGATTGGGTTCGCCCCGGCCTTGACGATCAGGCCCAGGGTGGCGATCTTCTTACCCGCGTACTGAGAGAGGTCTACAGTTGCGGTCTTCCAGCCGTTGCTTGCCCCACCGTCTGCCATGTCCACCGGCACTATAGTCTTGGTGTCGTCGGCGAAAATGAGGCCGAGTTGCAGCTTGGAATCGTCGCTGTTGAGCTTGTTGTAGGTCAGTTCGACCTTGGAGCCGGCAGCGACGCTCAAGTCGGTCTTGTAGAGACGGACGGTGTTGTCGCTGGACAGCTTGCCGCTCAACACCAGCGAATCGCCGCCTTCGTAGCCGCCGACCTTGGTGTAGTTAAAGCGTGGTGCCGCTTCATATTTCTTGCCATAGTCGAAGTCGGCTTGCAGCGGGTCGGAATCGGCATCAATCCACCACTGCCATGTCGGCAGAATGTCTTGGAGGTTGATATTGCCCCACTGCTGGTTGCTGGTCTGTTCGCCGTTGTCTCGCCATTCGAGACCATGACCGGTGTTGAACGATGTGGAGAAGACCGGACCGCCGATGACGGAGCGCTCGGCGATCTGCGAAGCGAAACCCTTCCAGCTATCGCTGCTCGTACCATCATCAATATACGGATCAGATATATCCGTCGTGCCCTTCTCACCGGTGGACGAACCAGTCCACAGACGGCGTTCGCGGTCGAATACCTGGTTCTGATACTTCGGGTAGACCTTCTTGTCGTCACCCAACTCGTGGGAGACGAAATCGGTGCCAAGTGCCGCAAGGCTCACATAGGGCTTGCCGTCAGCGTCAAGGTTGACATTCATATAATTCGCGTTGCTGGCGATGCTACCAAATTTCTTCTGTCCGGCCTCGATACCCGCGAATACCGCGTACTTCGGATCAATGCCAAGGCTCTTGGCGTGATCAGCTGAATCTTGTAGCATGTTGCCGCTGAACCAGTAGTTCAGGAAGATCGAATCAGAGATTTTACCCTTGTTCGGATCCTGCACCCACGGCGAATTGGCATCGTTGAACATGTTTTGATAGCTGACGCCGCCATTCGGGTATGTGGCGGAGTCGTACCACTGGATATAAATGCCCTGATCGATGATCTGCTTCATGAAGTCTTGGTAGGCCGGCACATCAGCAGAATTCACACTGGATTCCTGGTTAACGAAGTAACCATCAAAACCATAGTACTTGGCAATCTCCACCAGCTTGTCAGCCACCGGATAGGTGCCGTCGGCACGCTTGCCTTGAAGCAGGTCCTTATAGGTCTGTTCTCCTCGGTCGTTGCCAGAATAGAAGATCGTCGCAATCGACTTCGCGCCATTCTTGTGCGCGACATTGGTATATGCGGCATTCGGCAGATTCAACGTACCGAACTCAAACCATTTCTGAGTCCAGTCAGACTGGGCCTTCTCGTCGTAGAGGCTCTTTGGCACGTTCGCAGTCGGCTGACCATGCCAGGTACCGTAATAATCCGTGTACTGCCAGTAGTTGAACAGGTACTGCGAGAACACGTTGTTGTCGTGGAACGACTCGAAGAACGCGTTGCCGTAGTCGCCAGCAAGGTTGAACATCTCCGTATCGGCCGGCAGGTTCGGGTCTTTCTGCGTCGCGGCGTTGGCGGCGATGCGGGTCTGCAACGGTACACGGGAGCGCAGGTATTCCGAGTCCTTATCCGCGTCCGGGTTCCAGTTCAGAATATCCAGACCGGTATAGCCATGCTGATATGGCTGGTTGGCTCCCGCAGACTGCTCCGGATGGCTGGTATCGGCATACTGGCCTCCCCACGGCATGGTGTCGGTGGCGCTTGCCGGTGCGGCCAATGCCGCCAGCGTGGCCATCGACAGCACCGCTGCCAAGCCAGACCGCAGCCATTTCCTGTGTCGAGTCCGGGCAGAAGCACGCCCAGCGTGATCACCTGATGACAATCTCATCCATAATCTCCTTTGATTTCCTCCGACTCACGCCGGAAATCAACCGTCTATGCGGCTTGAGTAGACGGGGGCTCAAACCGGTAGGACGGTTTGAGCCCACGGGATACGGCGATATTTCACCAACGCCATATCCCACATTCTCTTTTTCTCTCACCCACCGACCATATCGGCCGCAATGAGTAGGTCATGAGACTTACGGAACATACCCCTCTCCGACTTGTCTCATGCACATCGTCAGCGATGTATCACGATGCTTACGCTGGTATCGCAGTCGTCTGTATGTCGGGTATCATCGTTATTCAAAGCGGCTGTCAGGGCAAACGTCACACGCACATTGTCATCAGCTTCGTCCATCAGCCGTTCAAAGGGTACCGAGAACGATACCGCGTGGCTTTCGCCCGCCTCAAGCGTCAGGGCAACGGAATCGACCAGCACTGCCAAGCGTGGGATGCGACGACCGCCACTGACGTGTGCGAAGAGGTTCACCGAACCGGCCGTCTTATGGTCGCCGGCATGTGCCGTCACCTGCACCAACACCTCATTCGCGCGGGATTCGGCATCGGCATGCATCCCACTAAACGTCACTCCAGCCAAAGAACCGGCTCCGTAGCCAAACTCGCGCAATACCGGTTCCGCCGCATCCTTGTATACGTGGGCGGCACTTTGCCGGTCGTTGTATCGAACCGGAATGGCTGCGGGATGCGCAGGCAGCGTTACGGGAAGGCGGCCCGGCAAACCGGCACCGTCAATCAGCACATCAGCCACGGCCTGCGGACCATACTGGCCAGCATATCCGACCCAAATCGTCACGGCGGATTGACCTATTACATGAGTCAGCACATGCGCCCTGCCGCACACCACCACCGAAACAACCGGAGCGGTGGTCAATGCCACGACTTCGTCCAGCATTTCATCCTGGTGCCAAGGCAGACGGATGTCGGACAAATCCACGCCTTCACCGCAGGTGGCACCGTATTCGGCTACGGCCTTTGCCGCACCATTGTCGTCGAATTCACTGTCATAGCTGCGTTCGCTGGTGCTGCCGCATACGAATACCACGGCTGCCGCACTCGCCCACCGATCGGCCGACACATCGCTCGGCTTGGCCGCCAAGCAAACCCGGTCTTTCCCAAGGCGTGCCACCAATTGCCGGTAGATGCTTGACTGCTCATCGGCGGGCAGAGGGGCGGGGTAAACGCCCAGGAAGCAGCCGAAATCGTCGGCGAATGGGCCGGCGACAATCACAGGGCCGGCTTGGG
>ERZ827522.1024-NODE-1024-length-28141-cov-4.099694_pt1 | contig 28141 bp, 30 predicted proteins | sample MGYA00519580_ERZ827522 | MGnify/ENA primary metagenome ERZ827522 (study PRJEB31778, sample SAMEA3449340) | human gut metagenome | biome: human gut; feature: human-associated habitat; material: faeces | place: United Kingdom | collected 2010/2012 ... | reverse complement strand
CCGCCTGACCGTGCAGTGAAGCGCCTGGCAAGCTGACTGGTCCCGTTCTTCGACCACAGGGAAAAGAACTTCCCTATACATCGTAACAACGCCTATACGGAAAACTTGTTTTCCCCAGGCCGAACAACACTCCTGTGCAGCGCGAATGATTCGCGAACCACAGTGACAAACCAACAATCCATTAGGAGGAAATATAATCATGACAATGAGCGATCCGATTGCAGATATGCTTACAAGAATTCGTAATGCAAACACTGCTAAACACGATACAGTAGATGTTCCGGCTTCCAAGATGAAATTAGCTATCGCTGATATCCTTGTAAGAGAAGGTTACATCAAGAAATATGACATCGTTGAGGACGGTGCATTCCAGACAATCCGCATCTCCTTAAAGTATGGCGCTGACAAGAACGAGAAGATCATCTCCGGAATCAAGAAGATCTCCAAGCCGGGCTTACGTGTATACGCTGGCAAGGAAGATATGCCGAAGGTACTTGGCGGACTTGGTATCGCTATCGTATCCACAAACCAGGGCATCATCACTGACAAGCAGGCTAGACAGCTTGGTGTCGGCGGCGAAGTTCTTGCATTTGTTTGGTAATTATTCCCATTGATGTTATCGCACCCCGCCTGCAAAGCTGAACATTGATCCAGCAGGGCGGAGTTTGCGTGCGTCTGGAGGCAACTTCAGACCAGATATAACATAGAAACTGAAAACAGAAAGTGTAAAAGCACTTTCCGAGAATCTAAGTAGGAGGTAAAAGGCATGTCACGTATTGGTAGAATGCCGGTAGCGATTCCAGCAGGCGTAACTGTAACAATCGCAGAGAACAACAATGTGACCGTTAAGGGTCCGAAGGGAACACTGGTAAGAGATTTACCGGTAGAGATGGAAATCAAAGAAGAAGATGGACACATCGTCGTAACAAGACCGAACGATTTAAAGAAGATGAAATCTTTACACGGTCTTACAAGAACGCTAATCCATAACATGATCCAGGGTGTTACTGAAGGCTACGAGAAGAAGCTTGAGGTAAACGGTGTTGGTTACAGAGCTCAGAAGCAGGGCAAGAAGCTCACACTTTCCCTTGGTTACTCCCATCCGGTAGAGATGGAAGATCCGGAAGGTATCGAGACTGTTCTTGAGGGTCAGAACATCATCATCGTTAAGGGCATCAGCAAAGAGAAAGTTGGCCAGTATGCAGCTGAAATCAGAGAGAAGAGAAGACCGGAGCCGTATAAGGGCAAAGGTATCAAGTACGCTGATGAGGTTATCAGACGCAAAGTTGGTAAGACTGGTAAGAAATAATTTAAGGAGAGTGTAAAAATGGTTAGCAAGCAGTCAAGAAGCGAAATCCGCAGAAAAAAACACTATAGATTACGCAATCGCTTTGCTGGTACAGCAGAGAGACCGCGTTTAGCAGTGTTCAGAAGCAATAATCATATGTATGCTCAGATCATCGACGATTCCGTTGGACATACTTTAGTATCTGCTTCTACTCTTGAGAAAGAGATCAAAGCAGAGTTAGAGAACACAGATACCGTTGATGCAGCTGCATATATCGGAACCGTAGTTGCTAAGAGAGCAATCGAGAAAGGCATCAAAGAGGTCGTTTTCGATAGAGGCGGTTTCATTTATCAGGGTAAGATTCAGGCATTAGCAGATGCAGCCCGTGAGGCTGGTCTCGTATTCTAATAGAGAGGAGAAAACAGCATGAAGCGTGCAATCATTGACGCAAGTCAGTTAGAGTTAAATGACAAAGTTGTTGCCATTAAGCGCGTATCCAAGACTGTTAAAGGTGGACGTACCATGAGATTTTCCGCTCTGGTAGTAGTAGGAGACGGCAATGGTCACGTAGGCGCAGGCCTTGGTAAAGCAGGTGAGGTTCCGGAAGCTATCCGTAAAGGTAAAGAAGCTGCTATGAAGAACCTTGTAGAGATCCCGATGGATGAGAACAAGAGCATCCCGCACGACTTCCTTGGCGAGTTCGGAAGCGCTTCCGTACTGATCAAGAGAGCTCCGGAAGGTACTGGTATCATCGCTGGTGGTCCGGCTCGTGCGGTTATCGAGTTAGCTGGTATCAAAAACATCCGTACAAAATGTATGGGTTCCAGAAATAAACAGAACGTAGTTCTGGCAACAATCGCAGGCCTGAGCCAGTTAAAGACTCCGGAAGAGGTTGCAAAGCTCCGCGGAAAATCTGTAGATGAGATTCTGGGTTAAGGAGGAAATGGAAATGGCAGATACAATCAAGGTTACACTGGTAAAATCTCCAATCGGTGCAGTACCGAAGCACAAAAAAACTGTAAAAGCTATGGGTCTTACAAAGATGCATAAAACAGTTGAGATGCCAGACAACGCTGCAACCAGAGGAATGATTCAGCAGGTGCAGCACCTGGTAAAAGTAGAAGATTAAGGAGGTGCCAGAATGGAATTATCAAACTTAAGACCCGCAGAGGGTTCCAAGCATAGCGATAACTTCAGAAGAGGCCGTGGACATGGTTCAGGAAACGGCAAAACTGCTGGTAAAGGACATAAAGGACAGCTTGCTCGTTCCGGACACAAGAAACCGGGATTCGAGGGAGGTCAGATGCCTTTATACAGACGTCTTCCTAAGAGAGGTTTCACTAACAGAAACTCCAAAGAAATTATCGCAATCAATGTAGACGTTCTCAATCGTTTTGAGGATGGCGCAGAGGTTACAGTTGACAGCTTACTTGCAAGCGGTGCAATCTCCAAGATCGGTGATGGTGTTAAGATCCTTGGAAACGGCGAGCTTACAAAAAAACTCAATGTTAAAGTAAACGCTGTCAGCGAGACTGCAAAAACAAAAATTGAAGCTGCTGGTGGTACAGTAGAGGTGATCTAATGTTTGAGACTCTTAAGAGTGTTTTCAAAGTAAAGGAAATGAGAAGGAAACTTCTCTATCTGATCTGGATGATATTCGTGATCAGAATTGGATCCCAGCTTCCTGTACCGGGAGTCGACAGTGACTTCTTCAAGCAGTGGTTTGAATCTAATACCGGTGACGCATTCAATTTCTTTGATGCGTTCACCGGCGGTTCCTTTACTCAGATGTCAATTTTTGCATTGAACATCACACCTTACATTACTTCTTCCATTATCATTCAGCTTCTTACCATTGCCATTCCGGCACTGGAAGAAATGCAGCGTGACGGAGAAGAAGGCAGAAAAAAGCTTACAGCAATCACACGTTATGTAACCGTTGGTCTTGCTCTGTTTGAGTCTGTTGCCATGGCAATCGGATTCGGACGTCAGGGTATGATCCCGAACATGAACTTCCTTAAAGGAATCGTAGTTGTTGCAAGTTTAACAGCGGGTTCCGCAATGCTTATGTGGCTGGGCGAGCGTATTACAGAGAAGGGTGTTGGAAATGGTATTTCCATCGTCCTGACAATCAATATCGTGTCCAGGATCCCGAGCGATGTATCCCTTCTTTATGAGAACTTCGTCAAGGGCAAAACAATTGCAAAAGGCATGCTCGCAGCCTGCATTATTGCTGTGATCATCCTGTTTGTTGTAGTGCTCGTACTTATCCTCAACGGAGCAGAGAGAAGAATTCCGGTTCAGTATTCCAGAAAGATGGTTGGACGTAAGATGATGGGCGGTCAGTCCACAAACATCCCGCTCAAGGTAAATACTGCCGGTGTTATCCCGGTTATTTTTGCTTCTTCCATTATGTCATTCCCGTCAATCATTGCACAGTTTGCTGGCAAAGGAAACGGAACAGGCATTGGAAGTGAGATCTTAAGAGGACTTTCCTCTAATAACTGGTGTAATCCAAGTCAGATCCAGTATAGCTGGGGTCTGATCGTGTATGTAGTACTTTGCGTATTCTTCGCATACTTCTATACATCCATTACCTTTAATCCGTTGGAAGTAGCCGATAATATCAAAAAGCAGGGCGGTTTTATCCCAGGCATCCGTCCGGGAAAACCGACTTCAGATTATTTGACTAAAATCCTGAATTATATTATATTTATAGGTGCAGTAGGTCTTGTTATCGTGGCCGTTATTCCGTTCTTCTTTAACGGTGTATTTGGCGCGAACGTTTCCTTCGGAGGAACATCTATCATCATCATCGTAGGTGTTATCCTGGAGACCGTTAAGCAGATGGAATCTCAGCTGCTTGTACGTAATTACAAAGGCTTCCTGAACTAATTGAAAATGAAGGTTGCGGTGCGAAAGTGTCGCAGCCTTGATTTGTAAACAGGACTGTCTGAAAATCAGGCAGCAAACAGGAAAATGGAGGGTATGCTATGAGAATTATTATGTTGGGTGCACCGGGGGCAGGCAAAGGTACTCAGGCCAAGAAAATTGCGGCGAAATATGGGATTCCGCACATCTCCACAGGAGATATTTTCCGTGCCAACATCAAAAACGGTACCGAGCTTGGAAACAAAGCAAAAACTTACATGGATCAGGGACTTCTTGTTCCGGATGAACTGACCTGTGACCTTGTTGTTGACAGAATCCAGCAGGAGGATGCAAGAGAAGGATATGTTCTTGATGGTTTTCCGAGAACAATTCCGCAGGCAGAATGTCTGACAGAGGCTCTGAACAAACTTGGAAGCAAAATTGACTATGCAATCGATGTGGATGTACCGGATGATAATATCGTGAAACGTATGGGCGGTCGTCGTGCCTGCGTAAAATGCGGTGCAACTTATCATGTTGAGTTCGCAGCACCGAAAACAGAAGGTGTCTGTGATACCTGTGGTGACAAGCTTGTACTCCGTGATGATGACAAGCCGGAAACAGTCCAGAAGCGTCTGAATGTTTATCATGAGCAGACACAGCCATTGATTGACTATTACACCAGACAGGGTGTTTTGAAGACGGTAGACGGAACCAGGGATCTGAATGAGGTATTCCAGGAGATCGTTGACATCTTAGGAGAATAAGAATGTCCGTAACAATTAAGACACAGCATGAAATAGAACTTATGAGAGAATCCGGCCATCTTCTGGAGAAGGTGCATGATGGTTTGATCCCTTATATCAAACCAGGCGTCAGCACCAAGGAGATTGATAAGATTGGAGAAGAAATGATCCGGTCTATGGGCTGTATTCCGAACTTTTTGAATTACGGAGGTTTTCCGGCTTCTTTTTGTATCAGCCTGAATGATGAGGTTGTGCATGGAATTCCATCCGAAGAGAAGATTATCCAGGACGGGGATCTGGTTAAGATCGACGCCGGCCTGATTTACAAGGGCTACCATTCTGACGCAGCACGTACCTATGCGGTAGGTGAAGTATCCAAAGAGGCACAGCAGCTTATTAAAGTTACAAGAGAGTGCTTTTTTGAAGGACTGAAAATGGCAAAAGCCGGAAATCATTTAAATGATATTTCCAAAGCCATCGGAGCCCACGCAGCGAAATACCGTTACGGTATTGTACGTGACCTTGTAGGACATGGAATCGGAACTCATCTTCATGAGGATCCGCAGATTCCAAACTTCCCGCAGAAGCGCAGGGGCATCAAGCTCCTTCCGGGAATGACCCTGGCCGTCGAGCCCATGATCAACCTTGGTCGTGCGGACGTGGCATGGCTGGACGATGAGTGGACAGTAGTAACCATGGATGGTTCACTTTCCGCACATTATGAAAACACGATCCTCATTACAGATGGGGAACCAGAGATTCTGACGCTTACAAATCTGTAAGCAGCAATTGTTGTCATGACATAGGAGGTAAAAAATGTCAAAAGCAGATGTGATCGAAGTAGAAGGCACTGTTCTGGAGAAACTGCCTAATGCGATGTTTAAAGTGGAACTGGAAAACAAACATGTGGTACTTGCACATATCAGTGGCAAGCTCCGTATGAATTTTATCCGTATTCTCCCGGGAGATAAAGTAACGATCGAACTTTCTCCGTATGATCTTTCCAAAGGAAGAATCATCTGGAGAGATAAATAAGAAATTCTGTAAAGGGCCTGGTGGTTTTAAACTGCCGGGTCTTTTTTGTGCTTTTTTTCGGAAAAAAATCTCAAAGTGGATATTATCACTCACACTTTTTTCATGTTTTAAACATAAAGTGAACAGATTTTGCTGATATAGTATGAGCATACAAGAAAAAGAGAGGTGTTCATATGAAGAAAAAATATCTTGCAGCAATCTTAGGAATTATGATGGCAACAGCATCTGTTACCGCATGCGGGGCAGCGACAACAGAGACAACAACGAATACAGCGGAAAGTTCAGATAATAAAGGGACAGAAGATACAACGGCAGAGAGTGCAGAAAGCACAGACGACAGTGACAGCAGCGCAGATGCGGATAAAGAAGATTCTGATGAGGAAGATGTGACCTACGGTGAAGTGAAATCTGTGGAAGACGGAAAGATCACCATCGCAGTTGGAACAATGAAAGATATGGGCGGAAACGGTGGAGCACCTGAGAAGCCGGATGAGAATGGAAGCGGAGATGCTTCTGCTGATACATCCGATGCAGAGAGCACAGAATCTGACAGCAAAGATGCAGAGTCCGATAAAACGGACAGCAAAGATGGGGATTCAACAGATAACGGAGAAGCCCCGGAGAAACCGGACGGTGACAATGCAGATGGAAATGGTGGAGTCCCTGGCGGAGATCAGGGAGAGGCACCTTCCATGCTGGATCTGACCGGAGATGAGATGACAGTCACAGTGAAGGATGATACCGTGATCACAAAAGAAAGCGCCGAAGGTCCGGGCGGAGCCCCAGGAGGAAACCAGGGAGAAGCCCCGGAGAAGTCAGACGGAGATAACGGAAACAATCAGGCCCCAGGCGGCGACCAGGGTGGTGCTCCGGACGGTAATAATTCCCAGAGTGAGACCATCGAACTCTCCGATATTCAGGAAGGTGACATCGTAGCCATCACCACAGACGACGACGGAAATGCCCTTACCATCAAAGTGCAGAGCACAGATATGGGCGGCGGTCAGGGAGGTCCTGGTGGAGCACCGGGAGGTCAGTCCCAGGGAGTAGACAGCTATGACACAGCCAATACGTATGATTCTGATACAGAAGTATCGGATACATCCCTGGAATCCACAGGAACAGACGAGAACGCGGCACTTGTTTCCTCAGGAGCAAATGTTACTTTTAATAATATAGATATCACAAGAAACTCCTCCGACAGTACAGGCGGTGACAACTCCAGTTTTTACGGTGTAGGAGCAGCGCTTCTTGCAACAGACGGAAATGCCTATGTAAAAGGCGGAACTGTAACCACTGACGCAGCCGGAGGAGCAGGACTTTTTGCCTACGGCGATGGAACTGTCTACGCGGCAGACACTACCATTAAGACAACACAGGATACTTCCGGTGGAATCCATGCAGCCGGCGGCGGTAAATTATACGCCTGGGATCTGAATGTGGAGACAGACGGAGAATCCGCAGCAGCTATCCGGAGCGACCGCGGCGGCGGAACCATGGTCGTAGACGGCGGAACTTACACATCCAATGGTGTAGGTTCACCGGCAGTATACTGCACCGCAGATATTGCAGTAAAAGATGCCACACTTACAGCAAACGGATCAGAAGCCGTGTGCATCGAAGGACTGAACTCCCTGCATCTTTTTAACTGCGACCTTACCGGAAATATGAGTGACTTAAGTCAGAATGACAGCACCTGGACCGTGATCCTCTATCAGAGTATGTCCGGTGATTCCGAAGTAGGAAACAGTACCTTCCAGATGGACGGCGGAACCCTTACTTCCAAGAACGGCGGTGTGTTCTACACAACCAACACAGAGAGTGACATTACGCTGAAAGATGTAGATATCACATACAACAATGACAATGAGTACTTTCTTCGCTGTACAGGAAATAACAATGAAAGAGGATGGGGGGAAAGCGGAGCCAACGGAGCAGACTGTGACTTTACCGCGATCAGCCAGGACATGGAAGGCAGCGTGATCTGGGATACCATCAGCCAGCTTGATTTCTATATGACAGACGGAAGCAACCTGACAGGAGCTATCATAGACGATGAGAGTTTTGCCGGCAACGGCGGAGATGGTTACTGCAACGTATATGTCAGTGACGATTCTACCTGGACAGTAACCGGTGACAGCACCGTCTCCAAACTTTCCAATGCTGGAACCATCGTGGATGACTCCGGAAAAACCGTCACAGTTAAAGGAACAGACGGAACCGTATATGTAGAAGGCGACAGCGATTATACGATCACTGTAGATAAATACGAAGATACAGCAGATACATCCGGCAGCGATACGGTTGCATCCTGGTCTGATTATGAAGTGGAGAAACCGGACACCCTCTAAAAAAGAACATCCCTTTTGCAAAAATATAAATGAAAAGAATCCCGTGGAAACGTTTAAAACCGTTTCCGCGGGATTCTTTTATGTAGTCCATTCTGTAAATTTCAGCGTTTTATCATCCGATACCGCCAAGCACGATACCAAGGATCAGCACCAGAAAGCATACCGTAATATAAAGATATTTACACACCGGATAAAAATATTTTGTGAATGTTTTTTCACGGCCCTTGTTGATCTGGCTCTCTACATAGTTCCGGCCAAATACCCAGAAGAACATGATTCCTGCAAGTCCTGCGCCAAGAGGGCAGATATAGATAGAAAGTACATCCATCCAGTCAGAGACGATGCCCTGGATCAGAAGAGAAACTACGACTCCGATAGCTGCGATCACCATACAGGAAGGGATACGGCCAAGGCCTGTTTTTTCCTGGACTGTGGCGATTGGTGCCTCATAAAGGTTCATAAGAGAAGTCATGCCTGCAAGGAATACCGCCACAAAGAAGATAATGGCAATGATCCGGCCGCCTGGCATGGTTTTGATCAGGTGAGGCAGATAGATGAACAGAAGTCCAGGCCCACCCTGATCAAGCTGTGCACCGGTAGTTGCCATTGCAGGAATGATCACGAGTGCAGCCAGCATGGCAGCCAGCGTATCAAAAAGTGCAACTCTGGCTGCAGAAGCCGGGATATCTTCACTGTCCGGAAGGTAGGACCCGTAGATCAGTGTTCCGTTACCTGCAACGGACAGGGAGAAAAATGCCTGCCCAAGTGCAAAGATCCAGGTGGATGGTTTCGCCAGAACTTCTGGTTCCACACGGAAGATGTAACGGTATCCGGCAGCAGAGCCAGGCTGAAAAGCAACATAGATGCCAAGGATCACAAACAGTACGAAAAAGATCGGCATCATGATCTTGTTTGCCTTTTCGATACCACTTCCAACACCATACATCAGGATAAACATACAGATCACAAGAGCAGCCAGCTGCCAGAGATTGTTTCCCCAGGCAGATGCCATGCCGCCGAATTTGGAACCAAAGGACTCAATATCTGCAGGAGCCAGGGTGGATCCTGTAAAAGTTCCGATCATATATCGGAAGATCCAGCCCATGACAACGGTATAGCCGATAGCCATGGCAAGTGCACCGGCAACAGGGATCCATCCAAGGGTTTCGCCCAGTTTCCTCCTGCCTTTTGTTTCGCAGGCAAGACCAAAAGCATCAATGGGGCCGGAACGTGTTCCACGCCCGAAACTCATCTCACCGATCACCCCTGTAAATCCGATCAGTGCCACAAAAATAAAATACGGGATCAGAAACGATCCCCCTCCATACAGGGAAACTCTGGTAGGAAACATCCAGATATTTCCCATTCCAACCGCAGACCCGATACAGGCCAGAATGAACCCCCAGCGGCTGTTAAAAGATTCTCGCTTTTTCATAAGAATAAAAATTCCTCTCTCCATTTGATTGTTTCAGTATAACACAGTTCAGGAAAAGAAGAAACAGCACAGCATCGGGAAATCTGAGCATTTCCGCAAGGGGAGTGTCAGGGAGCCTGTTGGATCACCGGCGCAGGGCGTTGTCATAAAAACGGAAGTGATCCGGACGATGGCGGGACTGGGTATACTCAAACATAACACCGTCACTGTTGTAAGTCTGGCTGGATACCACAGCCACGCAGTTATAATCCTTTACATTCAGATGAAGATATTTTTCATCAATCTCTGTGACCTTTTCCACAGTCATCACACGTTTGCTGTTGACAATGGTCATATGAAGTTCCTGTTCCAGATATTCATAGATGGAATGTCTGGCAATCTCGGCAGTAAGGCCGGGAACAGATTCTTTCAGAAAATAGTTATGGTTGATGATCAGCGGAATATCATCCAGATAGTGGATACGCTGGATATAGTAAACTTCAGCTCCGACAGGAAAGCTGGTGTAAGAGGCCTGTTTTTCACTGATGCACAGTTCAGTGAAAAGAACAACTTCCGTGCGGGCATTCTGGCCGTTCCTTGTAGCAGATTCCTTGAATGTTTCGATCTCACCGATGGTGAAGGCAGTCTGCTCACTTGGACGGTAGATATTGCGGACACCTTTTCCCTGCATGGTTTGTACATAGCCGTCACTGACAAGAAGGCCAACTGCGCGGCGCAGAGTATTTCGGGAGCAGCCGTAGGTCTGGATCAGGGTGTTTTCAGGGGGAAGAAGCTCCTGGTAGGCAAAAGTGTTATCTTCGATTTTCATTTTCAGATCTTTATAGATATCTTCATAAATACTTCTTGGCATTTCTATTCTCCATTCATGTTCGGTCAAAAAATATAGCAGGATTTATGATTCCTATAGCATTTCCGGCAATTTATGTTCTGAGCAGCTGAACTTGATGCAGTAATTTATGGAAATGCTATAGGATCATTATAAAAGATTTTGCAGGCAAGCGCAATGCAAATACTTTGAAATGTTTAAACAAGTTTTAAAAAGCATATTGATATGTTTAAACAAGCGTGATATAAATAAAACATCGACAACATGTTTAAACAAATCAGAACAAAGGGAGATAATCATCAAAATGTAATGGAGGAAAGGAAAATGGGAAAGTATACACAGGATGCCCAGCAGCTGCTTCGCCTCATCGGAGGAAAAGAGAACATTGCAGCTGTATCACATTGTGTAACTAGAATGCGTTTTGTACTCAATGATCCGTCAAAGGCGGATGTGGAAGCAATCGAAGCTATGAAGGTGGTAAAGGGAAGCTTCACACAGGCGGGACAGTTTCAGGTGATCATCGGAAATGCAGTCGCTGATTTTTACAATGATTTTGTAAAAGTGGCAGGAGTGGAAGGCGTTTCCAAGGATGCAGTGAAGCAGGCAGCAAAGAAGAACCAGAATGTTCTCCAGAAGGTGATCGCTGCACTGGCAGAGATCTTTGCACCGCTGATCCCGGCTATCATCACCGGTGGTCTGATCCTGGGATTTCGAAACTGTATTGACAGCATTTACTTCTTTGAGAATGGAACGAAAACTTTATGTGATATCAGTCAGTTCTGGTCCGGAATGGACAGTTTCCTGTGGCTGATCGGTGAAGCAATCTTCCACATGCTGCCGGTAGGTATCTGCTGGTCTGTGACCAAGAAAATGGGCACAACGGAGATGCTTGGTATCGTCCTTGGACTTACCCTGGTTTCCGGCCAGCTTCTCAACGCTTATTCTGTAGCCGGAACAGCAGCAGCGGATATTCCGAAATGGGATTTCGGATTTGTAAAAGTGAACATGATCGGTTATCAGGCACAGGTGCTTCCGGCGATCATGGCAGCGTTTGTACTTGTTTATCTTGAGAGGTTTTTCAGAAAAATATCTCCTCAGGTGATCTCAAGTGTTGTAGTTCCATTCTGCAGTCTTGTACTTGCTGTAATGGCTGCGCATTTTATTGTAGGTCCTATCGGATGGAAGATCGGTTCTGCGATCTCTTCCGTAGTATATGCAGGAATCACAGGATCCTTTAAAGTTGTATTTGGTGCAATTTTCGGATTTGTTTATGCACCTCTTGTTATCACAGGACTTCATCATATGTCCAATGCTATTGACCTTCAGCTGATCGCAGATTATGGCGGAACCATGCTGTGGCCGATGATCGCACTTTCCAATATTGCTCAGGGTTCTGCGGTTATGGGAATGATCATCCTTCAGAAAAAGAATGTAGCAGCACAGGAAGTCAATGTTCCGGCAGGAATTTCCTGTTACCTTGGAGTAACAGAGCCGGCAATCTTTGGTGTAAACCTGAAATACGGATTCCCGTTTATCTGTGGAATGATCGGATCTGCTATTTCAGCAGTTGTCTGCGTTATGACTTCTACAACAGCCAACGCAGTAGGTGTAGGTGAAATCCCGGGAATCCTGTCCATTCAGCCGAAATATATGGGAAGCTTTGCAATCTGTATGGTGATCGCTTTTGTGATTCCGATGACACTGACATTTATTGTTGGAAAGAAAAAACTTTCCATGGCAGATCGAGTGGGAGCCGGGGACAGCGCAGATACAGTGGATGTATCAGCAGAAGCCGGCAGCATCAGCGCAACAGAAAATACAGAAACAACAGAACTTAACGGAGATGGAGCAAACACTCTCAGAGCTTTCCTTACAGGAAAAGTAATTCCTCTGAAGGAAGTAAATGACGGCGTATTTTCCGAAGGAGTTATGGGTGACGGTCTTGCCATCCTTCCGGAGAACGATACTCTTTATGCGCCATGTGACGGTGAAGTAACTGTTCTTATGGACGAGTCCAGACATGCCTGCGGGCTGACTCTTGAGAACGGCATGGAGATCCTTCTCCATATTGGAATTGATACAGTGGAAATGCAAGGTGACGGTTTTGAGTATCTGGTATCTCTGAACCAGAAAGTAAAGCAGGGAACACCGTTGGTACGTTTTGACAGGGAAAAGATTAGGACAGCAGGCCATCCGGATGTGACAGTATGTATTGTGACAGAAGAAGGCAATGCGAAAGATTTTGAATTTGTAACAGATATTCACGCAGAAGCAGGAAAAACAGAGATCGTTTTATTTAACTGAAGTGGGTACAGGCTGTGAGATCGGATCATGAATGTCCGATTGATTTAGGAGGAAAGAATTATGACAGATTTTGGCAGAAAGACAGTATATCAGGTTTATCCGAAATCCTTCAGGGATTCGGATGGGGATGGTTTTGGTGACATCCGTGGAATCATTGAAAAGCTGGATTATCTCAAAGAATTAGAAATTGATTATCTCTGGATTACACCGGTATTTATCTCTCCAATGAACGATAACGGTTATGATGTGGCAGATTATTATAAGATCAATCCACAGTTTGGAACCATGGAGGATATGGATGAACTGATCCGAGAGTGTGATAACCGTGGAATTGGTCTGATGTTGGATATGGTATTCAACCACACATCCACAGAGCATGAATGGTTCCGGAGAGCCCTTGCAGGAGAAAAAAATATCAGGACTACTACATATTCCGGGATGAACCGGAAGATCAGATTCCGACAAACTGGCAGTCAAAATTCGGCGGTCCTGCATGGGAGTATGTACCATCACTGAAAAAATGGTATCTCCATCTTTATGATGTTACCCAGGCAGATCTGAACTGGGAGAACCCGGAAGTCCGTGGTGAACTGAAAAAAGTTATCCGCTTCTGGAAAAACAAAGGGATAAAAGGCTTCCGTTTTGATGTAATTAATGTAATTTCCAAGCCTGAGCTGTTTGAGGATGATCTGGAAGGCGACGGAAGAAGATTTTATACAGACGGTCCTCATGTACATGAATATCTTAAGGAACTGACCAGAGATACAGGCATTGAGGATATGATCACAGTAGGAGAAATGTCTTCCACTTCGCTTGAGAACTGTATTCGTTATTCAGGACGGAAGGAAAAAGAGCTTTCCATGTGCTTTAATTTCCATCATCTGAAAGTAGATTATAAGGACGGAGATAAATGGACACTGATGGAGCCTGACAGAATAGCACTGAAAAAACTGTTCGAGACATGGCAGATGGGAATGCAGGATGGAGATGGCTGGAATGCACTTTTCTGGTGCAATCACGATCAGCCGCGAGTTGTGTCCAGAATGGGCAATGAGGACCTTTACTGGAAAGAATCCGCCAAGATGCTGGCAGCGGCGATTCACATGATGCGGGGAACTCCTTATGTTTATCAGGGAGAGGAACTGGGAATGACCAATGCCCACTACAACGATATTTCCCAGTACCGTGATGTGGAGAGCCTGAATTATTATAAAATCCTTCTTGATCAGGGAAAAACCAAAGAGCAGGCTCTTAAGGTTCTGGCTGCCAGATCAAGAGACAACAGCAGAACACCGATGCAGTGGTCTGATGACAAAAACGCAGGATTCACAGAAGGAACACCGTGGATCGAAGCTCCCGAGAATTATAAGGAGATCAATGCAGAAACAGAACTTAAAGATCCGGACTCCATTTACAGCTTCTATAAGAAACTGATTGCCCTTCGAAAAGAAAAAGATATCATAGCAGAGGGAACTATCGAATTTCTGGAAAAAGAAAATGCAGATGTGCTGGCATACAGACGTAACTATCAGGGAGAAGAACTGATCGTTCTTAATAACCTGACAGCAGAGAATGTAACGATCCGGCAGCAACCGGAATGGAAAGCATATCAGAAACGTCTTGGAAACTATGAGAAGATCACTGCAGAAGATGGAAAGATCACATTAAGACCGTTTGAGACAATCGTATTAGATTCAGCTTTATAAAATTAAAAGAATGCCCACCTGATTAAAATGAAAAGAAACAGGAACTGAAAATAAATCAGAACCTGTTTCTTTTTTGTATCTATGGACATACAGTCTTCCTGTAGTGTAAAATATAGATATACGATATCTGTAAACACCGCAACAGGAAAGGAAGGAAAATTATGAAAAACAAACGAAACCAAGGTAACAGACTGCTGACCATATGTATGGTATTACTGCTGGCATTCAGTATGCTGTTTACAGCAGTAGGAACAACAGAGAATGTACAGGCCGCGTCAAACGGACTCAGTGCATATAAGAAGATTACTTTTTATAAAAGCGGCAAAGTAAACGGCACGATTTATTCTATGAAATACAATGACAGAACCAATCGTTATATTGTATATGCTTCAAAGAATGGTAAAAAGAAAGCGCTTCTTAACAGCTGTTCCAGTGGTTCCATTGTAACAAACGGAAAATATCTTTATTATGAAAGTGCAGCATTTCTGAGGAGCGGCAGCTTTGGAGGAACTTACAAAAATCGTAAACTGGTTCAGTATAATCTGAAAACCCGTAAAAATAAAGTGCTGATAAGCTTCAGGGGGGAGGGACCTGCGGATAGCATTATCGGCTGCGATGGCACCTATCTTTATATGGGATATCAGACCCAGTATGGTGACGGACTGGGAAATTTTGCAGTGGTAAATCTGAAAAAAAGACAGATAAAACGTCTGGGGAAGGATTGTTCAACAGTACAGAGCGTGAAAAACAAAGTCTTGGTTACAGCTGTGGGATTCCCTCATGGAGGTCCTGTCTATCTGATAAACAGAGATGGAAGCAAATGCAAAATAATTAGTGACAGAGCTATTAAAGTATCTGTAAAGGGCAACTATATTTATTATACAGAAGCTACTTATGACTGGAAAACAAGAAAGTGCAGATGTGATCTCAACGGAAATAACAAGAAAGCTCTTACTGCGTGGAGCAGAGGAATTGCCGGATAAGAAAATTTCTAAATTTCATAATAGTCTGAGGTCTGAAAAATAAATAGAAAAACAGAGGGGCTGTCGGTTAATAATGATTTTAACACCGTCAGTTCCAAATAAAATGATCCCGGCAAGTACAAAGTTTTTACGTTTTGTAACTTGTTTGGGATTATTTTATTTGAGATTGTGAGAAAAAGTCTGTAAATAAGATTCTTTTACGAATGCAAGGGTGATAGACCCTTCGCCCTTGTTTTATATAAAAGTTGTTGAATTATATGTCAAGCACAGGGGGCGCCCGTCTTAATCGTCGGTTTACTTGTTACTCTGGATGGCACCTTTCGTATATAATACTCAGTTTGTTATATACCTGCACCCAGTTTCGAATTGTACTGGCCTATTTTTCGTAGCCTTAAAAGTGGCCAGATACAGCGCTTTTAAAGAGTGCTTTTTCTTGACATAGAAACATATTCAGAAATCGTTGCAGATGACAGGTACGAAAGTGGAGGAACAGTTACAAATGAATGAAGAAGTAAAACGACGAGAGGATATGTCAGTATAAAAACTTATTACAGATGTTCAGACTGCACTGGTTGTTCTTATAAAACAGAATGTATCAAAGGGAATAACTGCAAAACATCTATGGAAAAACGTAAAAAAGTGTTGATGGTGTCGAAGATAATGGTCCAGAAACGGGAAGAAGATCTGGAACGGATCACAAGTGAGTATGGAATCATGCTTCGGATGAATCGCAGTATTCAGGCAGGAAGGACAGGAAATCACTTTTGCGTTAAAATTGACATAGAATTTGATGGTTGAAAACAAAGCAGTTTAAAATAAGGCATGCTGAAAGGGAGGCTTAGGAAAGAATGGCCGCTGATGGAGCCTGCCAGAGTAGCGATGAAGAAGCTCAACCGCAGATTCTTCAACGGTTGTTGAAAGATTCTTGCTTTTTCAACTAATAAAATGGTGTCTCTCTATTTGATTATTTAAGTATACTATAAGTCTGAACAGGAAGAAACTGTGGCGTATCAGGAAATCCTGTTTCTGTTATGCTAAAAAAGGAAGAAAGAAAAATCAAGTAATTTAAGGGAAAAAGCATTGAAAAAATGCGAATGCTAAACTTTAGATAAGGGGTTTTTTGTATCCCAAAATAAATGTTATTTGGGAGTGACAGTGTTAAAAATCATTATTCATCATCTTCTTCATCATCAATGGAATAGTCATTGAGTTCCGGAAAATCAAGAAACTCACTTAAGGTCATTCCAAATACATTAGCGATTTTATGGAGTGTTCTTACTTGGGGATTCCTGCTTTTTCCTCGTATAATATTATCTATTGTGGATTGTTTCAGTCCAGCCAGTGTTGCAAGCTTGTTTATCGTAATTTTACGATTTTTGCAGAGCTGACAGATACGTAATGCATAAATATCAGAATAAGTCATACGGTCACCTGTTATGATTAGTTATCTTTGTAAAGTTGAGTTCATCATAACAGAGGAAAAATATAAAATTACCTTTACATAGTTGACTTTAAGTAAATAAAAGAATATTATTAAAATGTTACCTATATATAGGTGAATTGGATGTGTAAATGTCTACTGTATTATAAAAAAAATACAGGAGGACAAAAAAATGGAGAAATATGCATATATTAGAGTATCTACCAAGGAACAAAGTATAGACAGGCAGCTGTTAGTTCTGGAACCTTACCAAATTAAAAAGAAAAATATATATTGTGACTATCAGTCGGGGCAACAGGTCATATGTGGGATAGTGGAAAAATTACAAAGGATGTAACTTGCAAAGAACCGGGAAGTAAAACTTACACTTGTACAAGATGTAGAAAAACAAGCACAGAAGAAATTCCGGTAACAGGACATCTGCATACAGAGCTACGCAATGTGAAAGCTGCGACTTGTGCGGAAGAAGGCTACACAGGAGATATCTACTGCAAGGACTGTAATACAAAGCTGTCTTCTGGTGAAAAAATTGCAAAGAAAGCTCATACATGGGATAAAGGAAAAATAACGACAGGGGTAACCTGTACGCAAAAAGGAATTAAGACTTACACCTGTACAGTTTGCAATGAAACCAAAACAGAAGAAATTCCGGCAACAGGACATCAGTATACAGAACTGCGTAATGAGATAGAAGCAAACTGCATACAGGAAGGTTATACAGGCGATGTTTATTGTACAGACTGCGGCATAAAAATTTCTTCTGGAAAAACTATTCCGAAAGAACCCCATACCTGGGATGAAGGAAAAGTAACGAAAAATGCAACCTGTACAGAAAAAGGAATCAGAACATTCACTTGCGAAGTATGTAGATCCACAAGAATAGAAGAAATCCATGCGACCGGACATGTAAATACTATTACGAAATTTTCAAAAAAAGCATCCTGTAAATCCGATGGTTACAGTGGCGATATTTTTTGCCAGGATTGTGGCAAGTTGCTGAAAGAAGGAACAATAATTCCGAAAACGAAACATACGTGGAATGCGGGAAAAATTACAACAGCGGCTACCACTACGAAGGAAGGAATCAAAACATTTACCTGTACTTTCTGTGGAGTGACAAGAACTGAAAAGATTGCAAAACTCAAACCACAGACTGTAACACCTGGAAAAGTCATAAATGATAAAGCTACAAATGGAGTTTACAAGGTACTGAAGGATGGAATGAGCGTTGAATTTACAAAGCCGTTTTATAAGAAAGCATCTGTAAGAATTCCTGATACAGTTAAAATAAATGGAATTACATGTAAAGTAACGGGAATATCAGCAAATGCTTTTAAAAATAATACGGTCCTCAAAACTGTTACTATTGGAAAGAATGTGACAGTAATAGGTACGGATGTATTTTGGGGATGCAGAAAGTTGAATAAAGTAAGTGGTGGAAATAATATAATGAAGATTGGAGACAGAGCATTTGCCAATTGCGTAAGTCTGAGTAGTATTACAATCTCAGAAACCGTCAGCAGAATTGGTAAACAGGCGTTCTATAACTGTAAAAATCTCAGAACCGTTATTATCAAGACAGGAGTATTATCTAATAAAACTATTGGTGAAAAAGCCTTTGCAGGAACATATAAAAAGCTGACTGTCAAAGTTCCGGCAAAACAGCTGAATGCATACAAGAAGCTTTTAAAATCCAGAGGAATGAGTTCCACGGCGGTCTATAAAAAATAAAGAAAATGGGAATGTCGGAAAAAATTAAGTAAATTTGAGGGAAAACGCACCGAAAAAACAGCATAGAAAAATGCGGATGCAAAACTTCAGATAAGAGAGCTTTGTGTTCCAAGATGAATGTTATTTCTTAAAATAGAACTATCCCGAACAAGCTGCAAAGTGTAAAAACTTGTACTTGCCGGGATAGTTTTATTTAGAGCTGACGGTGTTAAAAATCATTATTAATCAATGGCTCATTTTGATTCAGGCTTCTTTTTTCTTGTAGGAAATATTTCTATAATTGCTTGGGGCAGAAGTTTTCTTTTGAGATACGATAGAAGTATCAGCGGCAGTACTGCGGTCCGCAGCAATCAGCCACACCGCATAGAAAGCTGAGATCAGACAGACCCACACACCGGACAGTCCACAGTACATATAAAGGATCAGAGAAAGAGCAGCACCTGCATGGAAAGACAGCAGCGTCATTCCGTAGAATTTCGCCTTATCACGCTGTGCGTCATCTTTTTTCATAAGAAACTGTGTGACAGCAGTGGTGAACTGGCGGAGATTGTTGGTGGAAAAGATCGTCGAGCTGTTATATCCGCCGGGAGCCTTGAAAGTACACCACTGGAAAGGCATTGCGAAGAATACCGGATAAAGAGCTACGACCGGGCTCATTCTGGCTGGCAGGAAACCAAGCAGCAAAACTGCACAGATATCAATTCCGATACTGATAAAACGAAGATCTGTGGAAAAATGTTCCGGTATCCAGACCGTAAGGATCACAGCTGTCATATAGATCAGAAGTGCGCCCACACGCAGCATCATGTCCGAAAAGTCTCTGCCGATGATATCACGCACAACACCGAGAAGGTTGGCAGTCTGTGCGTTGCCGAAAAGATCGGCTCTTGATACAATGGCGTAAAGCCCCAGATATCCTCCGATAAAAGATAAGGTGTAATGGATCAGAAAACGATATTTCATTTCCGTATGCATATATAAAGATTCCTTTCATATAAAAATGGGCAGCTTTCCGTCTGTATGAAAGTACAGGATATAAGAAGTTTGACAGGTTCTGCCGGACTTTGCCACCCATTATAATACAGTCTGTAAAAAAAATCAAAAATTTTTAAAATTTTTTCTTGCATTTCAGGAAAACAGGTGTTAGTATATATTTCAAGCGCGCAAATACTGTGTATGAGTGCGCCTGTGAAACTGCAGATATGAGACTAATTTACGGAAGGAGGATTTCCAGTGAAAGTAAGATCATCTGTAAAGCCGATCTGCGAGAAGTGCAAGGTCATTAAAAGAAAGGGATCCATCAGAATCATCTGTGAGAACCCGAAGCACAAACAGCGTCAGGGTTGATTTCCATATCGGAACTTCTTTGGAATGTTTGTGAAACGTGCGGCTGCAGTATGAAACACCCGGAAGGGTTGTTCTACTGAGTGAATAATAAGCATGTATTGCCTAATACCGAGAGGCAACAGCGGTTAAGATCCGCAATTTCGGAAAGGCTGTGATTCGCCAATTACAGCTGGGTGTTTTACCGAGGCACCCCAATTAGGAAACTAGAAAAGAAAGCGGCAGGTTGATATGTCCCATTTCACCTTGCGGGAGCAAGTGACATACGATATGCAGGACTTTCAGAAACAGAAAATGGAGGAAACAGTACATGGCTCGTATAGCTGGTGTAGACTTACCAAGAGAGAAACGTATTGAAATCGGTCTTACCTACATTTATGGAATTGGTAGACCAAGCGCAGACAAAATTCTTGCTAAAGCAGAGGTTAATCCTGACACACGTGTCAGAGATCTGACTGATGACGAGGTTAAGAGACTGAGCGCTGTTATTGATGAGACAATGACAGTAGAAGGTGATCTGAGAAGGGAAATCGCCCTTAACATCAAGAGACTGCAGGAGATCGGATGCTACAGAGGTATCCGTCATCGTAAAGGACTCCCGGTTCGTGGTCAGAAGACCAAGACAAATGCGAGAACTCGCAAGGGACCGAAGAGAACAGTTGCAAACAAGAAGAAATAATTTATAGATATAACTAATTAATTTCAAAAAAAGGAAAGTGTAGGTTAGTTTTAAAATGGCAAAAGTTACAAAGAAAACGACAAAACGTCGTGTCAAGAAAAACGTTGAACACGGACAGGCACACATTCAGTCTTCCTTCAACAATACAATCGTTACACTGACAGATAACGAGGGAAACGCTCTTTCATGGGCAAGTGCCGGTGGTCTTGGATTTAAAGGTTCAAGGAAATCTACCCCTTATGCAGCACAGATGGCAGCAGAGACTGCAACAAAAGCTGCTTTAATTCATGGATTAAAAACAGTAGACGTTATGGTAAAAGGCCCGGGCTCAGGCCGTGAAGCAGCAATCCGTGCGCTTCAGGCATGCGGACTTGAAGTAACCAGCATTCGTGACGTAACTCCGGTTCCTCACAATGGATGCCGTCCACCAAAACGCAGAAGAGTCTAATTAGGAGGTAGTTGAAATGGCAGTAAACAGAGTACCTGTTCTGAAAAGATGCAGATCCCTTGGCCTGGATCCGATTTACTTAGGAATTGATAAGAAGTCCACAAGACAGTTAAAACGTGCAAACCGCAAGGTATCTGAGTACGGACTTCAGTTAAAAGAGAAACAGAAAGCAAAATTCATCTACGGAGTTCTTGAGAAACCTTTCCGTAACTACTACAAGAAAGCCGACAGAATGCAGGGCCAGACAGGTGAGAACCTTATGGTTATGCTTGAGAGCAGACTTGACAATATCGTTTTCCGTATGGGATTTGCAAGAACAAGAAGAGAGGCTCGTCAGATCGTAGATCACAAGCACGTACTTGTTAACGGAAAATGCGTAAACATTCCGTCCTATCTCTGCAAAGCAGGCGATACAATCGAGATCAGAGAGAAGAGCAAAGGTTCTGAGAGATATAAAGGAATCCTTGAGGTTACAGGTGGAAGACTTGTTCCGGAGTGGATCGATGCTGATCAGGAGAACCTGAAGGGTGTAATTAAAGAGCTTCCTACAAGAGAGCAGATCGATGTTCCTGTAAACGAGATGCTTATCGTCGAGCTGTATTCTAAATAATTAGTAACTGTTTACAGTGTCTACAGTTATAAAAATTGGTAATACCCTCGAATGTTGATTAACCCAGAAGGAGGGAACCTTATAGTGTTTGATTTCAATAAACCAAAAATCGAAATTACCGAAATATCCGAAGATAAGAAGTTTGGAAGATTCGTTGTAGAGCCTCTTGAAAGAGGTTACGGTACTACCCTTGGCAATTCTTTAAGAAGAATTATGCTGTCCTCCCTTCCGGGAGCTGCAGTAAGCCAGGTAAAGATCGATGGTGTACTTCATGAATTCAGCTCCATTCCGGGCGTGAAGGAAGATGTAACCGAGATTATCATGAATCTGAAATCTCTTGCCATCAAGAATCACAGCAGTGACAATGAGCCGAAGACCGCATACATCGAGTGTGAGGGAAAAGGTGTTGTTACAGCAGCTGATATCCAGGCAGATCAGGATATTGAGATCATGAACCCGGATCAGGTGATCGCAACCCTGAACGGCGGAAAAGACTGCAGACTGGCCATGGAACTTACCATTACCAAGGGACGTGGTTATATCAGCGCAGACAAAGGCAAAACCGATGATATGCCGATCGGTGTGATCGCAGTTGATGCAATCTACACTCCGGTTGACAGAGTCAACATGATCGTCGAGAATACACGAGTTGGTCAGGTAACTGACTTTGACAAGCTTACACTGGATGTATATACCAATGGAACACTTGATCCGGACGAGGCAGTCAGCCTTGCAGCGAAGGTTCTCAGCGAGCATTTAAGCCTGTTCATTGATCTTTCCGAGAATGCTAAGACCGCTGAGGTTATGATCGAGAAAGAAGACAATGAGAAGGAAAAGGTTCTGGAGATGAGCATTGATGAGCTTGAACTCTCTGTTCGTTCCTACAATTGCCTTAAGAGAGCCGGTATCAATACGGTTGAAGAATTATGCAACAAGACTTCTGACGATATGATGAAGGTTCGTAATCTGGGCCGCAAATCATTAGAGGAAGTACTTGCGAAACTCAAAGAGCTGGGACTTCAGCTCCAGCCTACAGAGGAATAATAATGTTGACGGTTCGCGGTGAATGTCGCGAACCGTAACTGGATAACAGGTTCTGGTACCAGCATGCCGTACGTGCGTGCACACCGCCGGAAACAGAATAATGAGTGGGGTGTCAGCAGCAGGACAGTAAGACCGAACAAGCATGTCCTGGTGTCCCACAGATGGAGGATAATAAAATGGCAAAATATAGAAAATTAAGCAGAACATCTAACCAGAGAAAAGCACTCCTGAGAAATCAGGTTACAAACCTTCTTCATCACGGAAAGATCGTGACAACAGAAGCTAAGGCTAAAGAGATCCGCAAGATCGCTGAGGGACTTATCGCTATGGCTGTACGTGAGAAAGACAATTTCGAGACAGTTACAGTAACAGCTAAAGTTGCCCGCAAAGATGCTGACGGAAAACGTGTAAAAGAAGTCGTAGACGGCAAGAAGAAAACAGTTTACGATGAAGTACAGAAAGAGATCAAGAAAGATGCTCCTTCCAGACTTCATGCACGTCGTGAGATGATGAAAGTTTTCTATCCTGTAACAGAGGTTCCTGCTAAGGGCGCTGGCAGAAAGAAAAACACAAAAGAAGTTGACATGGTTGACAAGATGTTCAGCGAGATCGCTCCGAAATACGCAGATCGTAACGGTGGTTACACAAGAATCGTTAAGATCGGTCAGCGTAAAGGCGATGCAGCTATGGAAGTTCTCATCGAGCTTGTATAATTGTAATTCTGACCATTTTAAAGGACATTTGCAGAAATGCAGATGTCCTTTTTTTGTATGCTTAAATAGTTGAAAAAATGCAGAAATGGCGGATTTACGACCATAAATTACATGAAGATGACATAAATTAAATAATGAATCATGATATAATATATAGAACAAAAAGATACAATGACAGAACAAGAGGGGATACATAAGTATGACGATGATGACCATTGCCATTTGTGACGACATGCAGGCAGATGCTAGAAAACTTCACAAACAGCTTGAGCGAATCGTTCCAGGGTCAGAAATTCGGATATTTAAAAGCGGCGAGCTTTTATTGGAAGAATTGGAAAAGAAAAGGAAACCTTATGATGCAATTTTTGTTAACATGGATTCAAAAAAAGTAGACGGACTGGAAACAATACGGAAGATACGAGAAAGAGAAATGTCAGTAGCTGTAATTTTCATGAGCAGAAGCGATGAATATTACAGAGATGCTTTTGACCTGTTTGCATATAATTATTTGCTGAAACCAGTAACTGCAGCAACATTGGAATATATTATGGAACCGTTAAAAAAGAGATTAAATATCAACACGGATGAGAGGGTGATACATTTCCAGTATCGTGCACGGGTGTATACTTTACGGCACAGCCAGGTAAGCTTTATTACCAGCAGCCTGCATATCGTAAATTTTCACATGACAGACGGAAGTATACTACAATGCAGAGGTAAACTGAAAGATTTTGAAAAACAGCTGGAAAACAGCACGTTTTTGCGATGTCACCAGAGCTTTATTATAAATATGGAACGGATTACAGGAGCCAAAAATGACAGTTTTCGGATCGGAGATCATGTGATACCGATTTCACGTTCCTACAATCGGGTTGCTCACGAAAAATATGATGAGTATTTGCGCTTCCAGCAGGAATGCAATGGAGAAGAAACGGAATAAAATGGATATTCAAATCCTGGCTTGATTATTATGCCTTTTTAGCGTACAATCGGTAATGTACAAATTAAGAGTACAGGTATGCGAAAGGATGATGAGAATGGTCGGCAGAATTTCCGTTACTACCGGGCAGAATGAATATAGGAGAATTTCGGATGTATTGTCCGGAGATCATAAACTTGCAGAAGATATGAAGGAAAGCAGAACAGAAATGTTTTCCTTTATGTCTTGTGCATTTTTTTGTTGCCGGAGAGAATGAGACGTTTTATACTGACAGTGGAAATACTGTTTCTGTCACTGGTACTTCTCGGAGGAAGTTCGGTGCCTTTAAGAAATGATACAGCTGTTGCAACAAAGTTTCGTTGGGAGGATCACCGAACCATAGCACATGCGCTGGGTGGACTGGCTGGAAAGGATTATCTGAATTCTAGAGAGGGATTTCTTGCCATGTACGAACAGGGTGTACGGCTTTTTGAACTGGATCTTTCCAGAACATCGGACGGAGTGTGGGTATGCCGCCATAACTGGAAGGAATCTATGGGGCAGTGGAAGGGCAGCGGGAAAAAAGTTCTTACAGAGAAACAGTTTAAGAACAGTAAGATATATGGAACATATACGCCGATGACGCTGGAAGATTTTTTCCTGCTTCTGAAAGAACATCCAGATGCCTATGTGATGATCGATTCCAAACAGTACTCTCTGCGCAACTATCAGAGAACACTTGAAGATTACTGCGATTACGTGGAAATTGCAAGAGCAGCGGGAGCAGAGAGCGTTCTGGACCAGATCATTCCGGAAATCTACAGTGAGGCAATGTTTCCCGGAACCACCATGATTTATTCTTTTCCCTCCTATGTATATTCTCTGTGGCAGGAATATTCGGCAGAGGATCTGGAGCATATCGCATCTTTCTGTGAAGAAAAAGGTATCCCTGCGGCAACAGTTTACTGGAAATACTGGTCTGAAGAAACCGAAGAAATTTTTGAAAAAAAGGGAATACGGCTGTATGTGTATACCGTAAATGACCGGAATCAGGCCAGAAAGTATATTGCACAGGGAGCAGAAGGAATCTGCACGGATTTTCTGACAGCAGAAGATCTGTGGTAGGAGAAATAAAAACAAAGGAATCAGAGGATTATGAAAATAAGAACAACCATTGCTGTGATGGCAGCAAAGATCACAGGGCATGTCTGTAAACTTATGGGACGCCAGGGTGTAACCTGGGCGGGGAAGATCGCATTGAAGATATGTCCGGATATCCTGGAGGAGTTATCCTCTCAGGTAAGAGAAAAAATATTTGTAGTATGTGGAACCAACGGAAAGACAACAACCAATAACATGCTCTGTGCAGGACTGGAGGCAGAAGGTAAAAAAGTTATCTGTAATCATACCGGTTCCAATATGCTGAACGGAGTTGTGGCAGCTTTTGTGCTGGGCGCAAGATTCAGCGGAAAACTGGATGCGGACTATGCCTGTATTGAGGTTGATGAGGCTTCCACAAGACACGTGTTCACAAAGATCAAACCGGATTATATGGTCATGACCAATTTGTTCCGTGATCAGCTGGACCGTTATGGTGAGATTGATATCACCATGAATATTCTGGAAGAAATGATGAAAAAAGTTCCGGATATGAAGGTCATCGTTAACGGTGACGATGCACTGTCCGCATATCTTGCCATGGACTGTGGCAATCCTTTTGTAACCTATGGAATCAGCAAACCGGTAATTAAGAACAAAACAAACGAGATCCGTGAGGGCCGCTTCTGTAAATGCTGCGGGGAGAGACTGGTCTACAGTTTTTATCATTACAGCCAGCTTGGTGACTACAGATGCCCGAAATGCGGATTTAAACGTCCGGAGATCAATTTTGATGCCACAGATGTGAAGGTGGATGACCAGATCGCATTTACTGTGGAAGATAAACGGATCGTGGCCAATTACAAAGGCTTCTATAACGTATATAATATCCTTGCTGCCTATGCGGGAATACGTACCGCTGGATTTAAGGCAGAACATTTTAATGAGATGCTGAAAAAATTCAATCCTGAGAACGGACGTAATGAGCAGTTCCGGATCAAAGGTACCAGCGTTGTTCTGAACCTTGCCAAGAATCCGGCCGGTTTTAACCAGAACATTTCAGCTGTGATGCAGGATGAATCACCCAAGGATATCATCATTGTGATCAACGATAATGCACAGGACGGAAAAGATATCTCCTGGCTCTGGGACGTGGATTTTGACCTTTTCGGAGGAGATAATATCAATTCCATCACAGTCAGCGGCATTCGCTGTCAGGATATGCGCCTCCGACTGAAATATGTGGATATCCCGTCCATGCTGGAAAATGATGTGGAAACAGCCATCCGCAAGCGGATCGAGGACGGATGTGGCAATCTTTATGTACTTGTAAACTATACGGCGCTGTTTGGCACCAGAAATATTCTGAAGAAACTGGAGGGGGAAAAATGAAGATAACGATTGGACATTTATATCCGGATCTTCTGAACCTTTACGGTGACAGAGGAAATATCCAGTGCCTTATGAGACGCTGCCAGTGGCGTGGAATTGAGGCAGAGACCATTGCTTTTGAACTGGGTGACAAGATTGATTTTTCCAGACTGGATATTGTGCTACTGGGCGGTGGTTCCGACAGGGAGCAGATGCTGGTTTGTGAGAAACTGAAGGAAATTCAGCCGGATTTTAAGAAATATGTGGAAGATGGAGGCGTAGTTATCGCTATCTGCGGTGGTTACCAGCTTCTTGGAAAATATTATAAGACAGATGCCGGAATGATCGAGGGACTGAATCTGGTTGACATTTATACGGAACAGGAAGAGGGACGTCTCATAGATAATATTGTACTGGACAGTGATCTTGTAGATATGCCGGTGGTTGGATTTGAAAATCATGGGGGAAGAACATACCTCAATGGAAATAAACCATTTGGAAAAGTATTATACGGAGCGGGAAATGACGGGAAAAGCGGCTATGAAGGTGTAGTTTACAAAAATGTAATCGGTACTTATCTGCATGGTCCGTTGCTTCCAAAGAATCCACAGGTGAGTGACTATCTGATCCAGAAAGCGCTCGAAAGAAAGTACGGGGAAGTTCAGTTAATGCCTCTGGATGACAGTCAGGAAAAAGAAGCAAATGATTATATTTATCACCGTTTTGTGAAATAATGCAGGATTAAAGAGCTGATTTGCTGCGTGTGGATTCATCCCGCTGTTCCAGGTATTGAAGAAAGTTTAACAATTCTTTTTTAGAAGAATTAGATAAGCGGTGAAAATGGGTGAGAAGATAGTGCTCTGATTTTTGAGCCGTTGATTTATCGGAAAGTGTGATTTCACTGATATCATCGTCCAGCAGATAATCAACTGAAACATGAAAAAGCTCAGCAAGAATCGTCAGTTTTTCGTGAGAAGGCTGACGATTCTTTGTTTCATACCCGGCAATGGTAGAACGTGCAACATTGAGATGTTTTGCAACATATTTCTGGGTATAATGATTTTCTTCACGTAATTTTTTTAGTTTTTCAGAAAATGGCATGTCGGATACCTCCTAAATTGATTGGTATATTTTACCAAGGGTTGCACTTCGGAACACGGAAAGTGTCGATTCTCAACGAAATGTGGCGCAGATGTGC
>ERZ827522.1019-NODE-1019-length-28255-cov-3.895000_pt1 | contig 28255 bp, 22 predicted proteins | sample MGYA00519580_ERZ827522 | MGnify/ENA primary metagenome ERZ827522 (study PRJEB31778, sample SAMEA3449340) | human gut metagenome | biome: human gut; feature: human-associated habitat; material: faeces | place: United Kingdom | collected 2010/2012 ... | reverse complement strand
GTGGGATCAGGCCGTGGCGTACTGGAAGACGCTGAAGACCGATGACGATGCCGTATTCGACAAGGTGGTGGATATTGACGCCACCAAGCTCGGTCCATATGTGACGTGGGGCACCAACCCCGGCCAAGGTCTGCCGATCACCGCCTCCGTGCCGGAGCCGGGCAAGATCGCCGACGCCACCAAGCGCGCCGCCGCCGAACGTGCGATTACATACATGGGTTTGAAGCCAGGCATGCCGATCAAGGACATCGCCGTGGACACCGTGTTCATTGGTTCGTGCACCAACGGTCGTATCGACGATTTGCGCCAGGCCGCCGCGATTATGAAGGGCCACCGCAAGGCCGAGAACATCCACCGCGTGCTGGTGGTGCCGGCCTCCTCCCGCGTGCGTTTGCAGGCGGAGAAGGAAGGCCTCGATAAGGTGTTCAAGGACTTTGGCGCCGAATGGCGTAACGCCGGCTGCTCGATGTGCCTGGGCATGAACCCCGACAAGCTGGTACCGAACGAGCGCTCGATTTCCACTTCGAACCGTAACTTCGAGGGCCGCCAAGGCAAGGGCTCGCGCACGCATCTGGCGTCGCCGGCCGTAGCCGCCGCCACCGCCATCCGCGGCACAATCTCGTCTCCCGCCGATCTCTGAGTCAATACACGTGAGCCCCCTCTGACGAGGGGCTGTCAGTCGAAGACTGACTGGGGGAGAGATCCCCGAAAGGAAAATTGTTATGGAAAAACTCACCACACTGACCGGCGTGGGCGTGCCGCTGCGCCGCTCCAACGTCGATACCGACCAAATCATTCCCGCTGTGTTCTTGAAGCGCGTGACCAAGTCCGGCTTCGATGACGCCCTGTTCTACGCATGGCGCCGAGACCCGAACTTCGTGCTCAACAAGCCGGAATACGCCGGTAAGGGCCAGATTCTGGTCGCCGGCCCCGAATTCGGCATCGGCTCCTCCCGCGAGCACGCCGTGTGGGCGCTGCACGATTACGGTTTCCGCGTGGTCATCGCGCCGAGCTTCGCCGACATCTTCTACGGCAACACCGCCAAAAACGGCGTGCTGGCCGCGATTATGCCGCAGGAGTCCGTCGAGCTCCTGTGGAAGCTGCTGGAGGAAGAGCCTGGTCGCGAGATGACTGTCTCGCTGGAGACTCGCACCGTCACTTGCGGTGACGTGACCCTGCCGTTCGAGGTGAACGATTACGTGCGTTGGCGTCTGATGAACGGCTACGACGACATCGATCTGACGCTGCAGCACGAGGACGACATCGCCGCCTACGAAAAGATGCGCGCCGAAAAGTTCCCCTTCAAGCCCAAGACCATTCCCGCCAAGCACTGGCCCGAAGAAAAAATCGAGTCCGCCCGCGAGCCGGAGGACGCAGACTGGACAGGGCCGTTGGCCGATCGCGGCATTATTTAGCCGCGATCGGCTTGCCGAAAGCCCGGTGGGCTTTCAGCAGGCCCTGTGCCGAGCTGCGACAGCGGCGAGGCCAGCATTGAGCCTCGCCGAAAGGCGAGTCCATAATTGCAGGCCCAGGGCCGTTGGCTCTTATTTCGTTTGACGGCGCGATGGTGGGTTGAGTGTGCGTGTACGCATGTAGGTTGGCTTATCGTTGAAGCATGAGTGATTTTGAGCCGTTTTACGACGTCAGCCGCAGCTACGAAGACAACTATGAGCAAGGGCCGTTCGGCGCGTTCGCCGAGGCGCTGAAGGATGGCAACGGTGCCGATGCCGCCGGAACCACCAGCGAGGGTGCCTCGGCCTCCTTCCTGGGCCAGCCGGTCAATCTGCCTTTCGGCATTCCCGCAGGCCCGCTGCTCAACAGCCGTTTCACCACGGCCGCTTTCCACATGGGTTTCGATCTGGCGACCTACAAAACCGTGCGTTCGCGCGCCTGGGGCTGCAACCCGTTCCCGAACGTGCTCGCCGTACACCCCAAGTCGGCGGACGGTTCACTGACGCCGGGCAGCGCCGAACTGGACGAAGGCGTGCTGGCCGACACCAACTATGAACAGCCGATTTCCATCTCCAACAGCTTCGGTGTGCCCTCGCAGAGCCCTGACGTCTGGCAGCCGGACATGCGCGCCGCCATCGAGGCCGCCGGTCCCGGTCAAGTGCTGGTCCCGAGCTTCCAAGGCTCGCGTGTGGAGGGCATGAGCGAGGAGGAATACATCGCCGACCATGCCACCACCGCCCGCCTGGTCAAAGAAACCGGTGCCAAGCTCATGGTGATGAACACCAGCTGCCCCAACGAGGGCCACAACCGCCTGCTATGCCACAATCCGCTGCTCGTGGGCCGCATCACCGAGGCCGTGAAGCAGGAGATCGGCGACATCCCGCTGATGGTCAAGCTCGCCTACATCCCCAGCGACGGCGACCTTGAACTCATGGTGCGTTCCACCGTGGGCCACGGCACTGTGCAGGGATTCAGCACCATCAATACGATTTCCGCCAAACTGGTCGATGCCAATGGCAATCAGGCCCTGCCCGGTGCAGGCCGTGATCGCTCCGGCGTGTGTGGCAATGCGATTCGTGGTGCCGGCCTCGACATGGTCGCCCGTCTGGCCGCGATCCGCGAGAAGCTCGGTCTTGATTTCAAGATCAATGGCGTGGGCGGCGTGGTTTCGCCGGCCGACTATCAGGCATACAGAAACGCCGGCGCGGATTCGGTGATGTCCGCAACCGGCGCGATGTGGGACGCCGAGCTGGCCCACAAGATCAAGGCGAGCCGGTAAATCGGCTCCAAAACAAGAAACAGCCTGTACGGGCCGTGATTCCCAGACAATTCCCAGCCAGTGCCCACGTTGCATTGAAACTGGTGTTGTTATATGTAATCACGGCCGAACAAGCTGCATAACTTAACCTCTTTCTTCTTCTCTCCTTTCTCTCCCCGGCGCCCATCACGCCGGGGTTTCTTTTTTGCGGTGGGTACAGCCGTCTTACTCGGCCGCCGCCTTCATGGCCACGGCGCCGACGTAGTAGACCGGCTTGTCGAAGTTCGGCTGGAACAGGAAGTCCACGTTGGCGAGCTGGTCGATGGTGAAGCCGGCCTGAATCGCCATGGAAATCACGTTTGCCGCGCCGGAGATATCGGCCTTGGAACAGAACTGGCCGCCCTTGACCTTGCGGGTTTCCGGGTCCCAGGTCAGAATCGACGTGACTGGGGTGGTGGTGAGCATGAAGTCCGGGCGATAATCCTCGGTGAGCGAGGTCTCGCGGACCGTGAGCCCGCGGCGTTCGGCACCGGCGCGGGTCAGGCCGGAGGCGGCGAGCGAGAGATCGTACAGCTGCACGGCGGACGTGGCCTGCGTGCCCATGTACTTCACGGTCGGCGTCTCGATGTTGCGGCCCACCAGCAGGCCCTGGCGCACCGCGTTGGTGGCCAGCGGAATGTAATCGTGCTGGCCGGTGGGGTTGTAGAACACGGTGGCGGAGTCGCCGGCGGCGTACACGCCCGGCGCGGACGCCTGCATGTAGTCGTCGACCACGATCGCGCCGTTCGGCAGCATGTCCACCTTGCCCTTGAGCAGGTCGGTGTTCGGCAGGAAGCCGACGGCCAGAATCGCCATTTCGGCCGTGTACTCGCCCTTTTCGGTGACCACAGTGACGGTGTCGTCGTCATTGTCGCGGAACTCGACCACCTTCTGGCCGAGCGCGAGCGTGACGCCGTGCTCCTCGAACGCGGCCGCCACCTGATCGGTGATGGTCTTATCGAAATTATTGGCCAGCGGGCGATCAAGGCCGTCGACCAGCGTGGTCTTGACGCCGGTGACGCTGAACTGCTCGGCGATTTCCGCGCCGATATAGCCCGACCCGATCACCACTGCCGACTTGGCGGTTTTCGCCTTTTCCTTGATGGCGATGGCGTGATCCCAGTTCTTGCACAGCAGCACATGCGGGCTGTCGATGCCGGGGATCGGCGGGATGACCGGGCGCGAGCCGGTGGTCACGACCAGTTTGTCGAAAGCGAGGGTCTGTTCGGCGGGGTCTCCGGCCTCGTCCAGCGCGCGGTAGGTGAGGGTTCTGGCGTCGAGGTCCACGGACGTCACGTCGGTGCGCATATGCATGGTCGCGCCGGCTTCGGCCAGAGCGGCAGGGGAGGAGTAGAACATTTTCTTCGGGTCGGATACGTGGCCGCCCACCCACAGGGCGATGCCGCAGGAGAGGAAGGACAGCGTACCGTTGCGCTCGAAAACATGGACGGTCCAATCGGGGTGCTCGGCGAGAATCGAGGTGGTGGCGAACGTGCCGGCGTGCGTGCAGCCGATGACGGCGACTGTGGTCATGAATGCTCCTTTGCTTGTGGACATGGCGTCTGATGCCATTGCCCTGAATCGTAGCGTAGAAGTATGGAGAACGCCGTGGCGGCAAATGTGAGGAAGATCACGTTATCGGTTTGATTCGACGGGGGGTATGGGATCCGTTGTGCACGGTGATCAAAGTTCGGCTGGGGTGCATTTCACGGAGTCGGCACATGGCTTATGGCAAACTGGACGGTAGCATTTTTTGAATCTTGATTGATTGAGGAGAGTGGCGTGGCTGAGAATCCGGATGACGTGTTGCATGTCGAGGGCGGCAAGCCTTTGAATGGCACGATCAAGGTGCGTGGCGCGAAGAACTTCGTGAGCAAGGCGATGGTCGCCGCGTTGCTGGCACCGGGCAAGTCGGTGCTGAAGAACGTGCCGGAGATTCGTGACGTGCATGTGGTGTCCGATTTGCTACGTCTGCACGGCGTGGACGTGGATGTGGACGGTGCGAACGGCATTGTGACCATCGACGCCTCGCGTGTGCAGCTGGCCGATGTGGCCGACGTGGATACACTGTCCGGTTCGTCGCGCATCCCGATCCTGTTTTCCGGCCCGCTCGTGCACCGTTTGGGTGAAGCGTTCATTCCCGCGTTGGGCGGCTGCGCGATTGGCGGACGTCCGATTGACTTCCATCTGGAGACGCTGCGCAAGCTGGGCGCCACGGTGGACAAGGAACACAAGGACGGCATCCACATCACCGCGCCCAACGGCCTGCACGGCGCGAAGATCCACCTGCCCTACCCGTCGGTGGGCGCCACCGAGCAGACTTTACTGGCGGCCGTGCTGGCCGAGGGCAAGACCGAACTGTCGGGCGCGGCCACTGAGCCGGAGATCATGGATCTGGTGTGCGTGCTGCAGAAGATGGGTGCAATCATTTCTGTGGACGTTGATCGCACCTTCCGCATCGAGGGTGTCAAGGAACTGCAGGGGTACACGCACACGTCGCTGACGGATCGCATCGAGGCGGCGTCCTGGGCGTCCGCCGCGCTCGCCACGCACGGTGACATTTTCGTCAAGGGTGCCACCCAGCCGGAGATGATCACGTTCCTCAACGTGTTCCGCAAGGTGGGCGGCAAATTCGAGGTGACGGACAAGGGCATTCGTTTCTGGCATCCGGGCGGGGACTTGAAGCCCGTGGCGATCGAGACGGACGTGCATCCCGGGTTCATGACCGACTGGCAGCAGCCGCTCGTGGTGGCCCTGACCCAGGCCAACGGCCTGTCGATCGTGCACGAGACCGTGTACGAGAACCGTTTCGGCTTCACCAAGCCGCTGGTCGAGATGGGTGCCACCATCCAGTTGTACCGCGAGTGCCTGGGCTCGCTGCCGTGCCGTTTCCGGCAGCGCAACTACAAGCATTCCGCCGTGATCTTCGGACCGACCCCGCTGACCGGACGCGACATCGACGTGCCGGACCTGCGTGGTGGGTTCAGCCATCTGATCGCGGCCTTGGCCGCGTCAGGCCCCTCGGACGTGCACGGCATCAGCCTGATCGACCGAGGCTACGCCGACTTCCGCGGCAAACTCGAAGCGTTGGGTGCCGACTTCGATTAATTCGGCCGTTCCTCGGCTCCCCTCTCTGAGGGGAGCCACAATTTTCTACAACAGCCCGTCCGCCTCGAGCGCGGCGGCCATGCGGTCGAAGCATTCCTCCAGTAGCGGGTAGGGCATGGCGAAGTTCATGCGTACGCATCCGCGCCCGACCTCGCCGCATTCACGGCCGTCCGTCAACGCCACGTTGGCCTTCTTGAAGAAATAGTTGGCCGGGTCATCGATGCCCAGTGGCGAGAAATCCAGCCACGCGATATACGTGCCCTGCGGCTCCACATAGCGCACCTTGGCGAATCTCGTGCGCATCTGCTCGTTGACCAGCGCGATATTGCGCTCGATATATGCCATCACGCCCTCGAACCATGCCGCGCCGCCGTCATAGGCCGCAGTGGTGGCTATGGCACCGATGGTGGCCGTCTGGTGCTCGGACCATTCCGCGTTCCTCATCCATAGTTCCAGATCGTCCGGATTGGTGAGAATCACCTGCGCGCACTTGGTGCCGGGAATGTTGAACGACTTCGAGGCTGAAGTGGAGGTGAAAGCCTGCATGGCCGTCTGCCGGTTGATTGAGGCGAATGGCACATGCGTGTGGCCTTGGTAGACGAACGGCGCGTGAATCTCATCGGAGAATATACGCACGTCGTACTTGGCGGCCAGATCGGACAATCGCAGCATTTCTTCGCGCGTCAATACCTTGCCAATCGGGTTGTGCGGGTTGCACAGCACGAAGGCATGGCAGCCGTTCGCGAACGCCTGCTCAATGGCGTCGAAATCGAACAGCCATTCATCATTGCGCCCGCTGCTCTCGCCGGCGCCCGCGCACAGCATCGGAATCTCAAGGACCTCCACGCCATACAGACGCGGCACACTTAGGAACGGCATATAGGCCGGAGTCGGTACCACGATGGAGTTACCGGCGCGCACGATCTCGCGCAGGAACACTTCGAACGCCTCCAGCACGTCCGGCACCGGGCGGATGCACGTTGGATCCCCCTCCCAGCCGTAGCGGCGCTGCCATGCGGCGCACGAGCGGGCGACCTCCTTCTTCCACGGGTCGGGAATGTAGCCGAGCGCGCCACGTTCAGTAGCCTCTTCGATGGCTTCGGCCACGCACGGTGCCAGACCGTAATCCATCTCGGCGATGAATGCGCCGATGCAGCCGGGGTAACGGGTCCATTTATCCGAACCGACCTGCTCCAGATCCTCGATGGTCGTCACGTCGATGTGATTGGCATCAAAGCAAGAGGTGCCGGCGGTTGTGTTGCTCAAAGTCGTTGACTGGGGAATGTTGTTCATGCTCATAACATGTCATTGTTCCCGGTGCAGAAGGGCTGCTCAACGGTCTGGCTCCCCGAAATCGTGATGGCGCTCGCAAGCTTGCTTATCGCTGTGCGACTACTTGGCACTCAAATATTTGAGTGACGTGCGCTCGAGCTCCTCGAGCAATGAACCAAGCGCGGGGCGATGGTCGCCGGCACGAGTCACGATGCCGACCTCGCGCGCCGCAAAATCGTCGGCAATGGGACAGGCCACCAGATCGCCCTGCAAGTTGATATGCGTATCGAGCGCCGGCACCAGCGAGACGCCCATACCAACCTCGACCAGGTTCTGCGTGGCCCAGTAATCATCCGTGCAGTGGCGGATATCCGGCTTGAATCCGGCACGGGTGGCCAGTTTCACCAAATTTGCGCGGCAGGTGGGGCAGCCGGCGATCCAATGCTCGTCTTTGGCGGCGGACAGCGGCACAGGTTCGCCGGTCTCCTCGAATCGTTTGGCGATGCCGCTGGAGCGGCGCACCAGCAGTCGCATCGGATCGTAACCCAGCGAATGGAAGGTCAGGTCGTCGCCGATGTGCAGGAAGTTCGGGATGCTGCTGTAGCGGAACACGGCGGCGGTATCGGCCTTGCCTTGGGAAATCAGACCGATCGCCTCCGGCGGCTCCATCTGAATCAGGCTCAGCTCGATGTCCGTGAACATACTGAGCTTGACCACGGTACGGGCCGCGATAGTAGAGCAGATTGACGGTGGGGCCACCAAATGCAGGTGATCAAACCGATGATGCCGATAATCCTCGACTTCACGGGCCGCCCGCTCCAGCCGATCGGCGATGGCCTCGCCGTGGCGGGCGAGCATCGAACCGGTGGCGGTGAGTTCCACGCCATGCGAGGTGCGTTGCACCAGAGTCGAACCGCACTGTGCCTCCAGCTTTTTGATCTGCTGGCTGATGGCCGGCTGCGACCAACCCGTGGCCTTGGCCGTGGCGGAGAACGAACCATACTGTTCGATTTGCCACAACGTGACCAATGATTGGGGGTTGAGCGTGGCCATAGGTACCTCTTTCGTGCCTTTTCGTGCCTTTTCGTGCGGTGATTCAATTATGGCCGGGCGGCAGGATGTGGCGTGCGCGCCGATCGTCAGTCCTCGAACTGCTTGGCGAGCGGAACCATCAGCACGGTGAGCACGGCGAACAGGGCGGTGGTGATGAACAGCACGATGGCGACCGGCATTTGGTCGTAGGCCCAGCCGTACACCATCTGGCCGAGCGGCTGGGCGCACATGCTCACGGCCGCGGCCATGGACATCACTTTGCCGGCCATTGCCTCGGGCGTACTGAGCTGGATGGCGGGCACGGCGATGAGATTCGTGAAGCAACTGGCGACCATCGTGCCGCAGGTGAATACGATCAGCACCACGAGTTTGGTCCATGCGTCGACCGGCAGCAGGAACACAATACCCTGTGGGACCATGGCCAGCGTAAGCGTCGCCATCAGCCCCGGCAGCCAGCGCATCGTGAGCTTGGCGGCGAACAGGCCGGCGATGAATGCGCCCGCCACGCCGGAAACACCGATCAGGCCGTCGGCGATGCCGTAGACAGTGGCGTCGAAGCCGAGCACTGTACGAATCGTGTACGGGAAGCCGACGCCGGAATAGCCGATAAGCACAAAGTTGAGCGCCGCCGCGAACAACAGCAGTCTGAACACGTTCGGCCGGTCCTTGATGAGGAATCGCACGCCTGCCTTGAGGTCTTCAAGTGGGGTGGGCAGCTCCTCGTCGCCGCGATCCGGGGCACTGAGGCGGATGAAGCATTCGAGCGCGGCTGCGCCGGCGAAGCTTGCGATGGCGATGATCATCATGAGACGGATGCCGAACATCGCATACAGCACGCCGCCGAGGAAGCTCGGCAGCAGACTGCTTAGTTGTTGGACCTGATTGATCACGGCCATGCCTTGGCGCATGGTGGCCGGGCCGTACTGCCGGAACATCTGGGGGAGTGCGGCCTGCACGGTCGGGGTTTCGAAGGCGCCGAGCACGGCGAGCAGCACCTGCATGGTGGCGATGGCTACGATATGGAAGCCCGTGGTGGCGAAGACGATGGCGCTCGCCAGCACGAGCACGGCGGAGATGGCGTCGAGCGCCACCATGATGGTGCGGCGGTTGACGCGATCGGCCAGCACGCCTCCGAACGGGGAGAGCAGGATGGTCGGCACGATGGAGATGGCCAGCACCGAGGCGAAGATGGTGGCTGAGCCGGTTTTGTCCAGCACCCACATCGACATCGCGAATCGCAGCATCACATTGCCGAACAGCGAGATGCCTTGTCCGGCGACCAGCAGCACGAAGTCGCGGGACAGCAGCGGGCGTTGGGTGGCGGTGCCGGCGATGTCATTCTCGGGTTTCACTGTGCTATTCATTCTGAGCCTTTCTCCGGCTCCCCTGCGAACGTCATCATGCCCTTCGCGGCGACCGTGATGAGCTCGTCATCGAAAATCGGCACGCCGATCGCGTCGAGCATGGTGGCCAAGCAGCGGATGCGATGCTCCATTTCGGGCAGGGTCACCGGGTAGAAATACGGCATCAGCCAATAATTCGGCAGCAACGAAAGCAGCTCTGCGGCCTCGCGCGGATACTCGGTGGGGATGGAGCCATCCTTGACGCCCGCCTCGATCAGCGGCAGGAAGCGTTCGGGCAGATGCTTGCTCCATACCTGCATATTCGCGGCGAACGAAACCGGATCGCTCAGCATCGGCATGGCGGCTCGCATGATCTGCACGTGGTCTTGCTTGGTCATCGAATGCCGCCATAGCACGCGGAACTTTTCGAGGGTGGTAAGGTCAGTGCGATTCATGACGGATTCGTTGAAGTCGTCCTGCATATTGTTGTCTCGGTTGGTGAGCTCTTCGAGGATGGCTTCCTTGGATTTGAAGTGATGGTAGATCGCGCCTTTGGAGAGGTCGCCGAGCTCGTCCACGATGTTCTGGATGGAGGTGTGCTCATAGCCCTGGGCCATGAACAGCCGTTGTGCGGCGTCGAGGATGCGGGTGCGCGTCACCTCGGGGTGAGCGTTACGTGCCATGGTGGCCTCCCTACTGTGCTTGATGTTGCAGATCACTATAGATACCGACCGACGGTATGTATAGCGGTTTCGGCGAGCCTCCAACGATTCCGGCGATTGTCGCCTACCCTTTTTCGCTTGGTATCTTTCGGCTGTGTGCTTGCCCCCGCCAGCAGGGGCAGCATATAGGCATACCAGGGCGCAAGTGTCGCCGTTCTCAGTATCCTTAGAAGAATGAGTCCTGAAGCCTTAAGTGAACTGATTTCCAGCATTGCCCACAACCTCGTCGCCGCCGGCCAGGCCGGCGCGTTGACCGACGAGCTGATTCCGCCCGTCGACAAGCTCGCCGTGATGCGCCCGAAGGACCGTGCGCATGGCGACTGGGCCTCCAACATCGCCATGCAGCTGGCCAAGAAGGCCGGCATGAAGCCGCGCGATCTGGCCGAGCCGTTCGCCGCCAAGTACTTCGAGACTGTGGACTGGGTCTGGGCCAACAAGACCTACCACATGGCCGACGCCCTGCTCAACGGCCTGTACCCGGGCTACGCCGATCCCGCCACGCTGGTCAAGCTCGGCGACGCCTGGCTGGACGAGCACATTGCCGCCGACAATGCCCTGAAGCGTCTGATCGTCGAAAACGTGGCATCCTCCCACCGCACCCTCAAGGTTCGCGAATACAACGAAGCGCTCTGATTTCCTTCTGGCTCCCCTCGGGCGCGAGGGGAGCTGTCGTCTCAGGCGACTGAGGGGAGTCGCTTCCGCGAGAAGCTACGTCCACATTCCAACATAAAACCCGCAACCAATCCTCAACAGCGTATTCTCGCTCAAGGCCGGCAATATGCCGGTCGATGAGCGACAAGGATACGGGGAATGATTGCGGGCTTTTCCATAACTTCATTACTGCTGATTCTGTTGGCCGGAATCGGCGCAGGATTCGTGGGCTATGCGGTAGGCGCATCGTCACTGGTCTCATACCCGGCCCTGCTCGCGTTCGGCATTCCGCCTGTATTGGCAAACGCTTCTAACACCGTTGGCGTGGTCGGCACGGGCATCGGTGGCGTGATGGGTGCGCGCAAAGAACTCAAAGGCCAAGCGGTACGCTCCATTACGTATGTGGTCATCGGCGCATTCGGCGGGGTGGCCGGTGCGTTTCTGTTGCTCAAACTCGACCCGAGTGTCTTTGAATTTGCCGCACCAGTGCTGATTTTGCTGAGCTCGCTGATCATCGCCATCAATCCGCGCGGCCGCATGCAGGCCAAGCAAGCCGCCGCGGATGCCACCGCGCAACTCAAGCACATCGAAGCCATCGAAGCCACTGAAGCCACCGATGCCACTGAAGCCGCCAAGCGCGCAACCACCCCTACCGCACCTCACCGCCCGCCGGAACAACTCGTGCAGCCCATGAGTCAGGATTCCTGGTGGGTATGGCTGGGCGTAGCGGCGGTCGCCATCTACTCCGGCTACTTCGGCGCGGGCGCCGGTACCTTGGCTCTCGCCGTGCTTGATGCCGCCAAAATCGGCCCATTCCACAAGATCAATGCATTGAAAACCCTGATCGGCACAGGCGCGAACATCAGCGCCTCAGTGGTATTCATCATCCAAGGCGCGGTCGATTGGCCGGCCGCCATCATGCTGTGCATCGGATGCTTCATCGGCGGGTACATCGCCCCGTCCATCACCCGCAAGATTCCCGCAAACATCATGCGCGCCGCCGCCGTAATCGCCGGCATCATTCTTACCATCGATCTGGGGCTCAAAACCTATTGATTCGTGCCTTACACTGATGCAGTGAAGCATACAGCATGGCCGTCAACCGCAGCGTGGTCGCAGACCCCGATAAGGTGGCCAATGTCTGGCATTTGGCGACTGCGGAACCTGAGCGCCTAGAAACCAGCGCGGCAGGCGAAGCGGTGAACGACTTCCTCGATCCGCCAGACACGTCGCAGATTCACGGCATTGCGTGTCATGCTGATTGGCGGTTCGCGGCGCGAGCAGGTGCTGTTCGCCGGCGTTATGAAGGAGCTACTCGCGCCCATCAACAATCCGCGATATGTCATCATCGGTAAGGAATGGGGCGTGCGCGCTTACTGCGTGAGCTTCCCCTGCCCGTCCGTATTTGCCCGCCGCCAGCAGGACGCCGAGATACTGAGCCGGCAGTTGGACCGCTGCCTGACGCATTGCACCATGGTATACGCCCGCACTGAGGAAGGTCGGCATACGCTACTTCGCTGCCAAACGCGTTCTTTCCTCAACCGCGACGAGCAACTGCCGCACATACTGACCACAACATCGGAGTAATAGATCGTTGCATTCATGGCCGAGACCACCCCGGTAGAGGAGATGCCGTTGGGCATGTTCATCGCATGGCTCAGCGTGTTCCTCGCCGTCGTTCTGTTTGGTGTTGCTTTGCCGGTTATCGATGTACGCTGGGTAGTTCCGTTCGTCGTATTTGCCGCTGTATTGTTTACAGGCGCGTTTGCCGGCCCGTTCTTACTAGTGCGATGGCTTCGTTCCCGTGCCGGAGTGCATCGGTCCGCCCGGCATGCCCGCTAACGAATGTATCTCATCATTCATCCGCCGAACAAGATGAATATGCGGGTTTGTGGGTGATGCCATTGCGGCTGTTGAATGCTGATTTCCGGTTCTGGAGCAGATTCCGTGGCGGTTTTTGCCGAGTCGGGTCCTAGGGTGGAGCACAACGACTACGATGGTGCGGGTAACGCGATACAAGGAGTGGAACTTCATATGCCGAAGATGTTTGGAACCGATGGTGTTCGAGGACTGGCCAATAGGGATTTGACCGCACGTCTGGCGTTGGATTTGGGCGACGCCGCCGTGCGTGTGCTCGGTGACGCCGGTACGCAGGACGACCAGCCCGAGGGCCGCCGCCGTGCGCTGGTGGGCCGTGATACCCGCGTTTCCGGTGATTTCCTGGCTTCCGCGCTGTCCGCAGGCATGTCTGCGGGCGGCTTCGACGTGATCGATGCCGGCATCATCCCCACTCCTGGCGTGGCCTACCTGACCTCCGTGCTCAACGTCGAAATGGGTGCCGTGATCTCCGCCTCCCACAACCCGATGCCCGACAACGGCATCAAGTTCTTCGCACGCGGCGGCTTCAAGCTGCCCGACCAGAAGGAAGACGACATCGAGGCCGTGCTCGGCCAGGACTGGGACCGCCCGACCGGTGCCGGCGTGGGCCGCGTGAGCCACGACCAGACCACCGCCACCAACCTGTACATCGATCATCTGGTGGCCACCATCGCTCCGCTGAACGATGACAAAACCCAGCCCAAGCCGCTCAAGGGCCTGAAGATCGTGGCCGACTGCGCCAACGGCGCCACTTCCGTGGTGGCTCCCGAAGCCCTGCGCCGTGCTGGTGCGGATGTAATCGTGATCAACGCCTCGCCGGACGGCTACAACATCAACAAGAACGCCGGTTCCACCCACCCCGAGCAGCTGCAGGCCATGGTCAAGGCCACCGATGCCGTGATGGGCGTGGCCTTCGACGGCGACGCCGACCGTTGCCTCGCCGTGGACGAAGACGGCAACATGATCAACGGCGACCAGATCATGGGCATTCTGGCCCGTGCCAAGCAGCGCGAAGGCAAGCTCAACCACGACACCCTCGTGGTCACCGTGATGAGCAACCTCGGTCTGAAGCTCGCCCTGAAGGACATGGGCATCAAGACCGTGGAAACCGCCGTGGGCGATCGTTACGTGCTTGAGGAAATGCTCAAGGGCGATTACTCGCTTGGCGGCGAGCAGTCCGGCCACGTGATCAACCGCGAATTCGCCACCACCGGCGACGGCACCCTGACCGCACTGACCCTGTGCAACGAGGTCGTCAAGTCCGGCAAGAGCCTGAAGGAGCTCGCCGCCGACTTCCCGCAGCTGCCGCAGACCCTCATCAACGTGCCGAACGTGGACAAGAAAGCCGCCGCCACCAACAAGCGCATCCAGGATGCCGTGGCCCGCGAGGAGGAACTGCTGGGAGACACCGGCCGTGTGCTGCTGCGCCCCTCCGGCACCGAACCGCTCGTACGCGTGATGGCCGAGGCCGCCACCCAAGCCTACGCCGACGAAGTCTGCACCCGCCTCGCCAAGATCGTCGCCGAAGAACTCGCGCTGTAGCACCCTTCCCTAAGGAAAAAAACAATGTTTGGAAAGAACGCCAAAGTCGACCTCGAACTCAACCGTGATGTCGAACAACTCATCAAAACCGGCGGCAAGGAGAAGCTCCTGCCCATCGTGCAGGCCGGCGAACCGGTGTTGCGCCAACGGACAGTGGCCTATAATGGCCAGCTTTCCAAGCGTACGCTCGCCAAACTCATCGATACGATGCACACCACCATGCTGGAGGCACCCGGCGTGGGGCTCGCCGCCACCCAGATCGGCTTGGGGCTCGCGCTCGCCGTGGTCGAAGACCACGTGCGCGACGACGAGGATGATCCGCGCGAAATCGCGGAATTCCCCTTCCACGTGATCATCAACCCGAGCTACAAACCCACCAGCGACAAAACCGCCTCGTTCTACGAGGGCTGCCTGAGCTTCGACGGATACCAAGCTGTGCGCAAGCGTTGGCTCGACATCACCGCCGAATGGGATGATGAAGACGGCAAACACCACAGCGAGCCGCTGCACGGCTGGCCCGCACGCATCTTCCAGCACGAAACCGATCATTTGAGCGGCGAGTTGTATATCGATCGCGCCGAAATCCGTTCGCTGACCACCAACGAGAACCTCGAGGACTACTGGTGCGAAGACCCGGTGCCCACCGAGGCCGCTGAAGAGCTCGGTTTCGCACTATGACCGACCGTGCATGGTTCGACGCCGCCAAGGGAGACATTCCCCAATGGGCGGCGTCCATGCCCAAGGACGCCGATGGCACCACCATCGACTGGGACTGGGTACGTTCTCTGGACCTGGCGCATGGCGTCGGCACAATACCGGAATCCACCCCACAGTCCATCCACGACGCATTGAAGGCCGACTACGCCACACGCGAGCGTCTGGAATCGATCATCGCCCAATGCAACAGCGCATTCATGACCGATTTCGACCGGTTCATCGGCTCCTATCGTCTGCCTCGCGCGCTCGCCTACGCCAATCGTCGGCTCAACGACAACATCAACACGCTGTTGCATCTGGGCGAACAGCAACACCTATGGGCGGTCAGTCGCGAACGGCGGGGGAGGGCCACCATTGCCGTGCTCAAGCCGTACTCCGGCAGCGGCCCGTCGAACGATGACCAAGGCATGCTGGATCTGAGCGGCGAAGCCGGTGGCACATCTGCCGGAAACACTGCCGCCGAAAACAGCGATGTCAAGTTCCCCACAACAGTCGCCTTGGACGATGTCCAAGATCGTACGGCAGCGATTCTTGACGCACGCGCCGAACGGCGTAAGGCCCAGCGCTTCCAGAAGCGGGCGGGCGATGCGGCGATGGCCCGCGCCAATCTCTCCGGCGCGACTTCGCCGGGTGGTGCCGCTCTGCCGGGTGGTGCCGCCGCGTCTGGCAACGCTACCGGACACCATCCCAAGCCCGACTGGCGCGACGCCTACCTGCCCGGCCGCGACGTGGATGCGGTGATGGGCATCGACATCGAAACCACCGGCATCGATCCGGCACGTGACTACATCATCGACGTCGGCTTCGAGTTCATGAACATGGCCAGTCCGCGCCCGGCCGGCGAACCCGAGACATACGCCTATGAGCAGGGCTATTACGCCGCCGGCGACGCCTACGGCCAGTCCCGCCTCGCTTTTGGCGTGCCGCCGGAAAACGCGGCGCTCGGCAACGCCCTCATCGCCAAACTCACCGGCATCGATGTACGCGGCCGCAGCAGCGAGGCCGGGTACCGACTCTTCGACGAATGGCCCCAAGCCCAGGCCGGCCTGCTCGCGCGGCTTACCCAGCAGCCGTACGTGGCGCATAACGCCACCTTCGAACATAGCTGGTTCATGCTGAACGTCGCCGGATACGCGGAAAGCTACCGCGCCGGGCGCATCACCATCATCGATACCCTGCCGATGAGCCGGCAGTGGGACCCCGGCGCGGTACCCACCAACGAGCATCCTTACGGAGACAACACGCTCGACGCCTACGCCAAACGTCAGGGCGCGCTTGATTCCGCCCACAACGAACGCCACCTGGGCCTTGAGGATTCGCACATCATGCTGGTGGCCATGAAACACCATCTGGCGGCGCTGAAAGCGCAAGGGAAAGGGCCGTGGGGGTCCACCGGCAGGGCGGGCGTCGGCGGCAAGTCCTGCGGTCGTAAGCGGTGAGTACACTATTGGTCTCGTGAGTAACTATCAGGACAGCCGACAGCAGCGTGAGAACCGCCGCCGCACCATCGTGCGTGTGGTGTGCGTGGTCATAGCTGTGGCCATGCTCGGCTCCCTGGTCATCCCGGCGATTTACGCGGGGCTTTGACGTTGCCTTCGCATATTCGTGCCCGCAGTTGAACACGTCTGATGCGAGGGATTCGTGAGGTCGCCCGGCCGGTTATCGGCAAGGCAGGCCCGGAACCTTCTGACAGCATGGATTGCAGGCGGATGCGCGTGTGGCGCGGCAATGCCCGCCAACGCCAGAGGAATGTGCGAAGGCTGTCAACAAGGACGTGACTTCCCAAGGAATCTCAAAGAATCAACAGTAAGGTAAACCACGATGGCAGAATTTGACTTTACCCAGGCGATCGGCGAAGCCCGCGCCAAATACGAATCCATCGCCAAGGCGCTGGACGTCGACCGACTCAAGGCCGATATCAAGGATCTCGAAACGCAGGCCGCGGCCCCGGGCCTGTGGGATGACCCGGAAAACGCCCAGAAGATCACCAGCCGGCTGTCCGCCGCGGAATCGCAGCTGAAGCGTCTGAACTCCGCCTCCCAGCGCATCGACGATGTGGAAACGCTCGTCGAACTCGGCCACGAGGAGGGCGATCAGGACTCTCTGGACGAGGCGCAAAGCGAAATCGGCGAGATCCAGAAGGATCTCGACCAGATGGAGATTCAGACCCTGCTTGACGGCGAATATGACGAACGTTCCGCCGTGGTGACCATCCGCTCCGGTGCCGGCGGCGTCGACGCGGCCGACTTCGCGCAGATGCTGCTGCGCATGTACTTGCGCTACTGCGAGCGTAACGGCTTCAAGGCCAAGGTCATGGACACCTCCTACGCCGAAGAGGCGGGCATCAAGTCCGCCACCTTCCAGGTGGACGCCCCCTACGCTTACGGCCGACTGTCCGTGGAAGGCGGCACCCACCGTCTGGTGCGCATCTCCCCGTTCGACAACCAGGGTCGCCGCCAGACCAGCTTCGCCGCCGTGGAAGTGGTTCCGCTGGTCGAAGCGACCGATCACATCGACGTGCCGGATTCCGAAATCCGCGTCGACACCTACTGCTCGTCCGGTCCTGGCGGACAGGGCGTGAACACCACGTATTCCGCGGTGCGCATCACCCACATCCCGACCGGCATCGTGGTGACCATGCAGGATGAGCGTTCGCAGATTCAGAACCGCGCCTCCGCCATGGCCGTGCTCCAGTCCCGACTGCTCGTGCTGCGCCACGAGGAGGAGGCCAAGAAGAAGAAGGAGCTCGCCGGCGATATCAAGGCCAGCTGGGGCGATCAGATGCGCTCCTACGTGCTGCACCCCTACCAGATGGTCAAGGATTTGCGCACCGGCTACGAAACCAGCCAGACCCAGGCCGTGTTCGACGGCGACATCAACGCGTTCATCGAGGCCGGCATCCGCTGGCGCCACGAACAGCGCCGCGCCGCCGAAACCGAGGAGTAAGCAGCATTATGGCGCTGATCTCACTGGACAATGTGTCCAAGATCTATCCCAAAGGCACCCGACCGGCGCTTGACGACATCAACCTCGATATCGAACGCGGTGATTTCGTGTTCCTTGTGGGTGCGTCCGGCTCCGGCAAGACCACGCTCTTGAGCCTGCTGTTGCGCGAGGAAGAGGCCACCAACGGCGAGATTCGCGTGGCCGGCAACGATCTGCGGCGCATCACCAACCGTCAAGTGCCGCAGTACCGCCGTTCGCTGGGCTTCGTGTTCCAGGATTACAAGCTGCTCAATAACAAAACCGTGTGGGAGAACGTGGCGTTCGCCCTTGAGGTGATCGGCACACGGCGGTCCACCATCAAATCGTTGGTGCCCAAGGTGCTGGATACCGTGGGGCTCACCGGCAAGGAAAAGAACTACCCGCATGAGCTCTCCGGTGGCGAGCAGCAGCGTGTGGCCATCGCCCGCGCCTACGTGAACCACCCGCAGATTCTGCTGGCCGACGAGCCCACCGGCAACCTCGACCCGACCACTTCGCTGGGCATCATGGAAGTGCTGGACGCCATCAACCGCACCGGCACCACCATCGTCATGGCCACGCATAACGAAGAGATCGTCAACTCGATGCGCAAGCGCGTGGTCGAACTGCACAACGGCAAGATCGTGCGTGACGAGGCTCATGGCTCCTACGATTCCGCCCTGTTCTTCCCGGATGCCGAAGTCGAAGCCAAGTCCGACACCGCCCATCATGTGCTGGCGGCGGCGACCAAGGCCATCGAGGGCAGTGACGAGCCGTCTGAAGGCATCGCCCGTTTGGCCAATTCCGTGCATTCCGGCCGCACCGGCCGCTATGGCGAGACGTTTGCGCCGCTGGAAGACACGCTGACCTGGGGCAAGGGCATTCCGTTGGATGAGCAGGCCGCCGCCCTGGAAAGCACCCAGGCGTTCGACCCGTTCAAGGACGAGTCCGCCGCGACCGCCGCGACCGCCGTGGTTGCCGATACGTCCGTGTCATCCGCCGCCGAGCCGCCGGCCCCGCCGGAGCCGCCCGCACCGCCGGAACCGCCCGCACCGCCGGCCAACGAGCAGTCCGCCGACGAGCAGTCCGCCGCAGACCAAACATCCGACGATCAACCCGCTGAGGGCGCGAAGGAGTAAGGGGGGATCATCATGCGAGCACGATTCATTCTGTCCGAAACGTGGGCCAACCTCACCCGTAACCTGTCGATGCTGCTGTCGCTGACGCTGGTCACCTTCATCTCATTCCTGTTCATCGGCGCTTCGGTGCTTACTCAGGCGCAGATCACCAAAGCCAAGGGCGACTGGTACGACAAGGTCGAGGTCGTGGTGTGGCTATGTCCCGACGGCACCAGCCAGTCCGCGAACTGTGCTTCCGGCAAATCGCCCTCAGCCAATGAGATCACGGCACTGCAGAAAACCATTCGCGATGAACTCAACGACGTGGTCTCCAACATCGACTATGTCAGCAAGCAGGATTTCTACGACAACACCTTCACCAAGCAGTACCCGAACGGTGAATTCCAAGGCCGTACGCTGATCGCGGACGATATGCAGGACTCCCTCTGGCTCAAGCTCAAGGACCCCACCAAATATCAGGTGGTCTCCGAAGTGCTCTCTGGCAAGGAGGGTGTGGAAGACATTACCGATCAGCGCCAGATCTTCGACCCGGTGTTCGCCGTGCTCAACCGAGCCACGGCGGTTACGGCTGTGCTCGCCGGCGTGATGGTGGTGGTCGCCATCCTGCTGACCGGAACCACCATTCGTATGTCCGCCGCATCCAGACGAACCGAAACCGAAATCATGAGGTACGTGGGTGCCTCGAACTGGACGATTCGTCTGCCGTTCATTCTGGAGGGCACCATCGCCTCGCTGATCGGCTCGGTGCTCTCGTGCCTGATGCTTTCGGCTATCGTCAACGTGTTCGTCACCGGCTGGCTGGCGAAATCCGTTACATGGATTCCTTATGTGAATCAGCTCACGGTACTGGTGATATCGCCGTTCCTGGTTGTGGGCGCGATACTGCTGTCCATCATCGCTTCAACCATCTCGTTGCGGCGTTATTTGAGGGCGTAACGCGACCGGCTTACCCGCGAGAAATGTGATGACATCGTGTGCGAGCCTCTCAGGTTCGCATGTTATGGTATTGGCTTAAGTGAGCGAAAGGACTATTCACATATGACGAACGTACGTGTGATCAAGCCCGCACTGGCGGCACTGGTGGCCGCCGCAGCCTGTGTGGGAGGTCTGGCGTTCAGCTCGGCACAGCCTGCCCAGGCAGACACCTATTCCGACCTGATCAATGCGCAGAACCAGCACGCCGCGTCGGTACAGCGCGAGGCCGAACTCAAGCAGCAGTTGGCCGGTGCCAGCCAGGAACTGGCGGATAAGGTACTTGAGCTGGACGATCTGACCAACAACAAGATTGTCGCCGCGCAGGCCAAGGTCACACAGGCCAACGAGGATGCCGCCACCGCTCAGGACGAGGCCGATGCCGCATCCGGACGTCTTTCCGCCGCGCAGAAAGACAAGGAGACGCTTGAGGAGCAGATCAAGCAGACCGGCAAGGACTACGATGACGCGCACGCCGCCGTGGCCCAGCTGGCCCGTGACGAGATGCACGGCTCGAATGCTTCCGACGTGATGAGCGTGGTGACGGGTGCCACCAGCACACAGGACTTCGTCAATTCCATGCAGTCCCGGGACGCGTTGTCCCGCAACGAGGCGAATGCGGCTTCCTCCGCCGCGACCTCACTGAGCACGTCGAAGAATCGTGGCGAGCGCTTGGCGGCCATCGAAAAGCAGATCGCTGTGCTCAAGACCCAGGCCGATGAGAAGGCCGCTTCCGCACAGACCGCCGCCGAAACCGCGCAAAGCGAACGTGACGCTTTGGATAAGCTGCGCCAGGAAGGCGAAGCAAGGCGTGACGAACTGTCTTCCATGATCGACAGTCTGGATTCCCAATCCGCCAAGCAGGCGGCCCAGACCGTACTGATCGCTTCCCAGGTCGATTCCTACAATCGTCAGTACCAGAAGGAACAGCAGGACGCCGCCAACCGGGTGGATACCGGTAACCAGGGCGGTACGCCGTCTACTCCGGTGACTCCTACTCCCGCTCCCACACCGACGCCGACCCCCACTCCGACGGTTCCCGGCGGTGGCGGCAGTAGCAGCGGCGGCCAAGGCACGTCGAACGGTGATTACGGCAACGCCTATGCCGCCGGCCAGTGCACGTACTGGGCGTATGAACGCCGTAGGCAGATGGGCATTGGCACGCCGTCCTATCTCGGCAATGGCGGCGACTGGTGGCGCAACGCCCCCTCGTACGGCTTGCGCGTGGACCACAACCCTCAGGTCGGTGCGGCGCTCTCCTTCCTGCCTGGTCAGGATGGTGCCGACGGTACCTATGGCCATGTTGCCGTAGTCGAAGCCGTGTATGGCGACGGCACATTCCAGATCTCCGAAATGAACTGGGGTGGTCCGTGGAACATGCACTACCGCACCTTGACCAATTTGGGTCAGTACTGGTTCGTCCACTGACCGGTTGGTTCGGCCGATATATACGGTTGAAGGGTTCCTCTTGAAGAGGAACCCTTTTTCGTATTCGAGGCCGGTCCGTGATATCGTCGGATGTTGCGTTGCTACCCACGAGTTGCTACCCACGAGTTGCTACCCACGAGTTGCTACTCACGAGTTATTGCCCACGAAAGGAGGAGACATGCCCAAGGAAACCGGTGAGAAACTCATCGTCCAGAACAAGAAGGCCCGGCATGACTATGCCATCGAAGACAAGTACGAGGCAGGGCTGGCCCTGACCGGCACCGAGGTCAAGTCGTTGCGCGAAGGCCGCGCATCGCTGTCCGAGGCGTTCATCTCCATCGATCGCCGCGGCGAGATGTGGCTGGAGGGCGCGAACATCCCCGAATACCTGAACGGCACATGGAACAACCATGCGCCCAAGCGCAAGCGCAAGCTGCTGCTGCACCGACTGCAGATCACCAAGCTCGCCCGCGGCATCGAAGCCAAGGGATACACGATTGTGCCGCTGAGCCTGTACTTCAAGGACGGTCGCGTCAAGGCGGAGATCGCGCTGGCCCGAGGCAAGAAGGAATTCGACAAGCGCCAGGCCCTGCGCGAAGAGCAGGACAAGCGCGAAGCCCTACGCGCCATGCGCTACGCCAACATGCGCCACTAGTCCCGCCCCTTGGCTCCCCTCCGGAGGGGAGCCAAGGGTAGGATGTCCGCGTTGTGGGTCATTTCGCCCACGATTAACGCTTTCGTAGCATTGCACTCCTACGCTCTGGAACCATCTGGGAAACATACCCGCCCAGCTGACTATCCGGAGAGAGGAAATCCAATGTCTCTAAGCAAGGGAATACAATCCGCTGCGGCCGCCGCCCTGAGCGCGGCCATGCTGATCGCCGTGGCGGCCTGTGGCACGACTGACAGCACCGACACCGCATCCAAGAGCGGCGATTCATCCAAGGACTCGTCCAGCACTTCGATTCAAGGCTTCGACACCAGCAGCATCCAGAAGGACGACGAGATTGCCGCACTGCTGCCCGATTCCGTGGCCGGCGACGGCACGCTGACCGTCGGCACCGATACTTCCTATGCCCCGGCCGAGTTCCTGGCCGAGGACGGCAAGACCCCGGTCGGCTTTGATGTCGACCTGTCCAAGGCGCTGGCCGCAGTGTTCGGACTGAAGGAAAACGCCGTCTCCTCCACGTTCGATTCGATTATCCCGTCCGTCGGCTCCAAGTACGACATCGGCATCTCCTCCTTCACCGTGACCAAGGAACGCATGGAGGCCGTCGACTTCGTCACCTACTTCAAGGCCGGTTCCACGTTCGTGGTGCAGAAGGGCAACCCGAACAAGGTCGACTCCTCGAACCTGTGCGGCGTGAAGGTGGCTGTGCAGACCGGTACCACCCAGGAAGAGGAAGTCAACAAGGCCAACGAGCAGTGCAAGGCGGACGGCAAGGATGCCATCGACATCCAGTCCTCCAAGCTGCAGACCGATGTGACTACCGCCGTGGCTTCCGGTAAGGCTGATATCTTCTACGCCGATACGCCGGTTGCCGGCTACGCCATCAAGCAGACCGGTGATACGCTCGAGGCCCTCGGCGAGGACGTTGGTGTGACCCCTGAGGCCGTGGCCGTCAAGAAGGGCGATTCCAAGACCGCCGAGGCCGTACAGAAGGCCATCCAGAAGCTGATGGATGATGGCACGTACAAGAAGATCCTCGACACGTGGGGCGTCTCTTCCGGCGCCGTCGACAAGGCCGAGATCAACCCGTCCGTCGAGTAGTTTCGGTTACTATGAAGACTCCCGTTGCCCTGCGGCGGGAGTCTTTTTGTATATGTATGCACTGTAGTGTATAAATATGCTTAACCGTTGATCGTTGCCGTTGAAGCGGCGTAAGAGAGAAGAAGAAACGATTATGCAGTCCACCAAACTGAAGTCCATTATGGCCATTGCACTGAGCTCGGCCATGCTGTTCGCCACCGCCGCTTGCGGCACCTCCGACAAGGCCGATGCCGGTACGGATTCCGCCAAGGGCTCCGATGCCGCCACCATCACCAGCTACGATGTCAGCTCCGTGGAGAAGGATGACACCATCGCCGCACTGCTGCCTGAATCCGTGACCAAGGACGGCAAGCTCACCATCGGCACCAACCCCTCCTACGCCCCGGCCGAATTCCTCGACGCCGACGGCAAGACCCAGATCGGCTACGACATGGATCTTGCCCGCGCCATGGGCAACATCTTCGGTCTCGATACCGAAATCGTCTCCTCCAACTTCGATACGATCATTCCGGCCATCGGCTCCAAGTACGATCTGGGCATCGCCGCCTTCACCATCACCAAGGAGCGCATGGAATCCGTCGACTTCGTCTCCTACTTCACCGCAGGCATGGGCTATGCAGTGGCCGCAGGCAACCCCAAGAACGTCGATGAGAACGACCTGTGCGGTCTGAACGTTGCCGTCGAGACCGGCACCGTCGAGGAAGAGGCCATCAACAAGACCGCCAAGCAGTGCAAGGCGGACGGCAAGAAAGACATCACCATCCAGTCCTCCAAGCAGCAGACCGACGCCACCACCGCTGTGGTGACCGGCAAGGCCGACGTCTTCTTCGCCGATTCCCCGGTTGTCGGCTACGCCATTGCCCAGACCGATGGTCAGCTGGAACAGCTCGGCAAGGACTTCGATGAAGTGCCGAACGCCATCGCCATCAAAAAGGGCGATTCCCAGACCACCGAAGCCGTGCAGAAGGCCATGCAAAAGCTTATGGACGACGGCACCTACACCAAGATCCTCCAGCACTGGGGCGTCGAATCCGGCGCACTGGACAAGGCCGAAATCAACCCGGCCGTCGAATAGCCGACAAGCTGTCGCGAAAATTCGAATGGGGCGCACTGTTTGTAACACAGTCGCCCCATTCGTACACTAAGGTTCAACGCTAGTTGCAACTTGCAGTTCAGGCTGCCCAACACGTCCAAGGAACCAAATTATGGCGAAGAAAGAAGTCGACGGTGAGGGAGTGAACATCCCCAACCGCATCAAGGCGCTGCCGGTCAAGCGCCCCGGCCCGATTGTGGCCGCAGTGATCGTGGTGCTGCTCGCCGCGATGCTCATTCAAGGCTTGATTACCAATCCGCGACTGGATTGGCCCACCGTCTGGAAGTACCTGTTCAACGAGAACGTGCTTGAAGGCATTCGCTATACCTTGGAGCTCACCGTGATCTCCATGGTCGTGGCGATCATCCTGTCGGTGATTCTCGCCATCATGCGCAAATCCATCAATCCGGTGCTGCGCGGCGTCAGCTGGTTCTTCATCTGGTTCTTCCGCGGCACGCCTGTGTACACGCAGCTCATTTTCTGGGGTCTGTTCGCCGTGCTGATTCCCAAGATTAGCCTCGGCATTCCGTTCACCTCGGTGGAGTTCTGGAGCATCGACTCCAACGTGGTGGTCACCGCATTCAACGCCGCATGGATTGGTTTGGCTCTGAACGAGGCCGCCTACCTGTCCGAAATCGTGCGTGCCGGCCTTGAAGCCGTGGACCCCGGCCAGACCGAGGCGGCCAAGGCATTGGGCATGAACCGCACGCTCATCATGCGCCGCATCGTGCTGCCGCAGGCTATGCGCATCATCATCCCGCCCACCGGCAACGAGACCATCGGCATGCTGAAGACCACCTCGCTGGTCACCGCCGTGCCGTTCACCCTCGAACTGCAGTTCGCCACCAACGCCATCGCCAACCGTATCTACAAGCCGATTCCGCTGCTTCTCGTGGCCTGCTTCTGGTACCTGCTGATCACCTCCATTCTGATGGTTGTGCAGTCCCGCCTTGAGGCGCACTTCGGCAAGGGCTTCAATGCCCGCCCGGTGGGCACCAAGGGCAAGCAGACGCCATTGCCGGGTAAGACCGACGGTGAACCGAAGGATGACGTGGACAAGCTCAACCAGACCACATTTGTCGGATTGAATGCATAAGGCGGGAGCGCGATTATGACTACGAATGACATCACCAGTGTTGCCCCGGTCGTGCGCAAGGCGGCTGACGGTTCCGTGATTCCTGCTGTCAAGGCCGTGCAGGTGCACAAGGCGTTTGGGCCGCTGCATGTGCTCAAGGGCATCGATCTAACCGTTATGCCCGGTACTGTGACCGTGATTCTGGGGCCCTCCGGTTCCGGCAAGTCCACGTTCCTGCGTCTGATCAACCAGCTGGAAACCCTGACCGGCGGTTCCATCGAGGTGGACGGCGAACTCATCGGCTACAAGCACGTGACCAAAAACGGCCAGGACATGCTGCAGACCCTGGACGATAAGGAGATCGCCGCACAGCGCTCTCGCCTCGGCATGGTGTTCCAGCGCTTCAACCTGTTCCCACACATGACCGCGCTGGAGAACGTGATGGAAGCCCCGATCCACGTGCAGCACCAGTCCAAGAAAGCTGCCCGTGACCTGGCCGTGGCCGAGCTTCAGCGCGTCGGTCTGGGCGATCGCATGGACTATTACCCCTCCCAGCTGTCGGGTGGTCAGCAGCAGCGCGTGGCCATTGCCCGTGCTCTGGCCATGAAGCCGGAGATCATGCTCTTCGATGAGCCGACCTCCGCCCTTGACCCCGAACTGGTGGGCGAAGTGCTCAACGTCATGCGTTCCTTGGCCAAGGAAGGCATGACCATGGTGTGCGTGACCCACGAAATCGGCTTCGCCCGCGAAGTCGCCGACCAGATCGTGTTCATGGACGGCGGCGTAGTCGTAGAAAAGGGCGGCCCCGACATCATCGACCACCCCACCGAGCCGAGGTTTAAGGACTTCCTACAGCACGTGCTGTAGGAAGGCTGTTATATTACCTCAGCACTGTCGTGCTTCGGCGTCGCCTACGGGGAGTCCACTGGGCTCCCCGCTTTACGGCTCCGCCTACAGCACGTGCTGTAGGAAGGCTCGTTGTTGCAGCTCCAAAAGCGTACGCTGATGAACTCAGCGTACGCTTTTCACGAAGGGGCATGTTCCAATCCTGCAAAGGCGGCGGGTTGGATTCGCTTTGCGCAATAATCGTCCGCTAGGCTGGTGAGCCATGTGTGGAATCGTTGGATACGCGGGAAATATTGAAACGGCATGCGGCAAGCCTTTGGAGGTCTGCCTGCAAGGCCTGGAACGTCTGGAATACCGAGGCTATGACTCGGCCGGTGTGGCGCTGACCGCGCCCGGCATGGATAAGGTGGTCGTGCGCAAGAAGGCCGGCCGTTTGAAGAACCTGGTCGAAGACATCGAGCGCAAGCCGATGCCGCTCGCCACGGTGGGCATCGGCCACACGCGCTGGGCCACCAATGGCGAGCCGAGCGACGTGAATGCCCACCCGCACACCAGCATGGACGGCAAGGTGGCTATCATCCATAACGGCATCATCGAAAACGCCTCTCAGCTGCGTCTCGACCTGCAAGCCGAAGGCTACCGATTCGCCTCCGCCACCGACACTGAGGTGGCCGCTAAGCTGCTCGGCAAGATCGTGGACAAGATTATCGCGGACGAAGGCAAGCCAGACTTGTTCAAGGCTGTGCGCCGTATGGCCCGCATGCTTGAAGGCGCGTTCACCATTCTGGCCACCGACTGCCGCCAGCCGGACATCGTGGTCGGAGCCCGCCATGATTCGCCACTGGTCGTGGGCCTTGGCGAGGGGGAGAACTTCCTCGGTTCCGACGTCGCCGCATTCGTGGCCTACACCAAGCGCGCCATGGAAGTCGACCAGGATCAGGCCGTATGCGTGTCCGCCGACAAGGTCATCGTCGCCGATTTCAACGGCAACGTGGTCGAAAACCCGAAGACCTACACCGTGGATTGGGATGCTTCGGCCGCCGAAAAGGGCGGCTGGGATTCCTTTATGGACAAGGAGATTCACGAAGACCCTGCCGCAGTGCAGCGCACCCTGCTTGGCCGCTTCGACACGAATGGCGACATCACCCTTGATGAAGTGCGTATCGACGAACACGACTTCAAGTCCATCGACAAAATCATCGTCGTGGCCTGTGGCACCGCCAGCTACGCCGGCCAGGTAGCCAAATACGCCATCGAACACTGGGTGCGTATCCCCGTGGAAATCGAACTCGCGCACGAATTCCGTTACCGTGACCCGATTCTGACCCCGCGTACGCTCGTGGTGGCCATTTCTCAGTCCGGCGAAACCATGGATACGCTGATGGCCCTGCGCCACGCGCGCGAACAGGGGTCCAAGGTGCTGGCCATCTGCAACACGCAGGGTGCCTCCATTCCGCGCGAATCCGACGCCGTGCTCTACACACACGCCGGCCCGGAAGTTGCCGTGGCATCCACCAAGGCGTTCGTGGCGCAGATTACCGCCGCCTACCTGCTGGGCCTGTATCTGGCGCAGGTCAAGGGCGCGATGTTCCGCGATGAGATTCATCAGATGCTCGACTCCCTGAAAGACATGCCGCGCAAGATTCAGTGGGTGCTCGACACCCAGCCCAAGACCATCCAGGCGGCCGCCGAGCGCATGGTGAACGCCAACTCCTTCTTGTTCCTCGGCCGCCACGTGGGCTACCCGGTGGCGCTTGAGGGCGCGTTGAAGCTCAAGGAAATCGCCTACACGTTCACCGAGGGCTTCGCGGCCGGCGAGCTCAAGCATGGACCGATCGCGCTGGTGGACGAGGGTGAGCCCGTGGTGTTCATCGTGCCGCCGCAGCGCGGCCGCAATGTGTTGCACGCCAAGGTGATCTCTGGTATCGAGGA
>ERZ827522.1017-NODE-1017-length-28342-cov-4.062361_pt1 | contig 28342 bp, 21 predicted proteins | sample MGYA00519580_ERZ827522 | MGnify/ENA primary metagenome ERZ827522 (study PRJEB31778, sample SAMEA3449340) | human gut metagenome | biome: human gut; feature: human-associated habitat; material: faeces | place: United Kingdom | collected 2010/2012 ... | reverse complement strand
TTACATTGCCAGGTCATATCCAGCTTTTCCATTCGTTTTGAAACTTCACTGATTTCTATCACTGGTTTTACGATCAAACGGCTGCAAATCCATGCCCCTGAAAATGAAACCAGGAAAATAATTATCAAAAGAAACGGCAATAATTTTAATAACGCACTTATTAACTCATGACTGGAGGAAATCGGGGCAATGATATTGAGCATATATGTCTCTGCTCTGTCAGAGAATTGAATCTCCTGAGCAAAGGATAACATTTCTTCTTTCTCTGAAGAAACTTCGTCAGGCGTTCCATACTGCTGTTCTTCTCCACCACCTTGAACGATGATAGTTGCCTGATGATCTGAACAAAATTTTTCCAATACATCTTTTGCATTTTCAAATTTTGTTTTAGAAAGTGTTTCTGTCAGTTCTTTTATTTCCGTGTTGATATGTTCTGATGATACAGCCACATAACTTTTCGGCAGGAAAAACAGAATACTTCCATAAATAAGAAAACTACATAAAATTAAAGAACCTGCGATCCATAAGAAAACTTTTGCACTCAGGCTGTCATTAATTTTTGCTCTCAAATTTATATCCCACCCCTCGTATTGTATGAATACATCCTGTATCTAATTTTCGTCGCAAATTCATAATATGTATATTTACTGTTTTTTCGTCGCCGGCAAAATCATAGCCCCATACTTGTTGGATCAGATTATCCCTCGTGAGGACTTGATTTTTATGGTTCAAAAAGGTCAGTAAAAGTTCAAATTCGAGTTGTGTTAAATTGACAGGAGCACCGTTTTTATATACCTCATGACTGTCTTTATTGAGTTCAATTCCTTGCGCAGAGAGTATTTTTTGTTTTTCTGATTTTTCCTTGATCCGTCTAAGTACAGCTTCAATTCTCATTAAAACAAGTTTTAACGAAAAGGGCTTTGTGATATAATCGTCTGCACCGATATTTAACCCTGTGATTTTATCAATGTCTTCTGATTTGGCACTTAAAAATATCAACGGGAAATCATATTTTTCACGCAGCTTCATCGTCATGGTAATTCCATCCATAACCGGCATCATAATATCTACGATTGCCAGATGAATGGTGTGATTTTCTACCATTTCAAGTCCCTGTACGCCGTTTTCGGCTTCATAAACATAATACCCCTGATTTTTTAAGTAAATCGTTATGGCATCCCGTATTCCTTTTTCATCTTCAACAACTAATATATTAGCTTCCATTGCTTCCTCCTTTTCTAAGCATGCATGTAGTATAGGAAGGAAATCTTAGAAAGGAGTTTTGATTCTTCTTAAATTTTTCTTAACAAATTAAGCACTGCAATGTCGTTTTTATAAATCTGCCCTCTTGAGTGCTGCTTCTAAGCCTACTTTTCCTATTTTGCGATACTGTAACGCCGCTGAAACACCGTATGATGCCATTCCCAGTACAACTGCCCACACATAATTTGCCGGGTCCACGTAATAGGTAAGCCAGCCTGCCATTTCCTGCATAAAATAATCGTAAAGCACCCGCATCACAACAGCCGCAATGCCAAGGCTTAACAATACAGAAATCACGGCTGCAATCGTAGTAGACATCATATACAGCTTTGCGGTTTCTGATTTATTATACCCTAAAATACGCAGCATGGAAATTGCCGTTGCATTTTTTTCCACCACAATTTTTGACAGCAGATAGAAAATCAGGACTGCCATAAATACGGAAAATACTGTTATCAGCGGGAACATCTGTCCCATGGAATCCTTTAACTGTCGCACAACCTTTGTCATATCATCATATGTAATCGTTGTCGCTACTGCCTTACTGTCCAAATCGGTCAGTTCTTCATTGCTGAAATATCCGTTAAAATAGCCTTCTTCCTTGTCAAACAGTTCTTCAAACCGGCTGCTGCTTATAAATACCGTAAAGGATGCCGGATAAGGATACGTGCCAAGGATTTCAAATTCATAGGTGTCATCGCTGTACTCGTCTTTTAGCGCAAGCGTATCGCCGACTGAAAGTTTATATTTTTCTAAAATACCCTCAGAAGCATAGACCCCGTTGCCGTTTTTTTGTAACTCAATGCCTGTAATGTAATCTGAATCTTCACGGATGCCGTAGACATTGATTTCTTCCTTTAATTTTCTGTCGGTTTTATCCAGTATCAGTGACTTGACCGCATACTTTTCCGCAGCTTCATTTTTCGTCTGCACCGGCATTTTTAACACGTACTGGTAATCGCTGATCATATTTTCCTCTACCAGCGTACCGTAGTGGTCTAAAAGCGGTGTCATCAAAAGTCCGAAGAAAATGAGCAGACTTGCAAATGTTACGCCTAAAAACATCACAAGATAATTTACCTTGTTCTGAATCAGAATACGCATCCGGAATCTTGCCATAAAAGAAACCTTTGGCAGGCGCACTGCCTTTTTTTCACGCCAGTGGTTTAAATCGTGGCGCAGGAATTTAAGCGGTGATAATTTTAACTTTGTATACAATACAATTGTATTGACCACAATCATAATCATACACGGCACAACCGTTGTAATCACAAATGCATAAGGATTCCACAATGTAATATATGTCGGAAGACTGTAACTGTGATAATACATTCCTGCCATGACATCTTTAAATACTGTATATCCCAATATATTTCCCAGCACACAGGAAATCAGTGTTACCGTAACCGGAAGTGTAATATAGTGACGCAGCAGTTCACCTCTGGTAAAGCCAAGCGCCCTCATTGTACCGATTTCAGAAGCTTCCTTTTCAATAATGCTTGCAATCGTTACACTGAAAATAAATGACAGAATAACCATGATGACATATAAAAGTACCTGGATCATGCTCTTATCACTGCCCATATCATCACCCGTAAAATGAATGGCCTGATTTTCTACTGCCGGTGTAATATTGGTAATGCCCGCCCGCAGGGAAACGAGCTGTTTTAAAATGTCATCGGACAAATCACGCTGCTGTGAATCCGTCAAATCCGTCTTATTATTTTTCCATGAATATATGAAATGCTCCGTTCCTGCGTCCATTTTGTCATACTGACCTTTCGTTACAATGGCAACACCAAAATTTGTTGCATCAAACATCATATCCGAATTGTTCTGAAACTGCGTGCTGTAATCGGACAGTGCCACTGTTCCTACAATCTCAAGCTTCTCTCCACCAAGAACAACCGAATCCCCGATTTTTAATTCCCTGTTTTCGGCAAACAGGCGGTCGAGTGCAATCTCTCCGTCCTTCTGCGGTGCTCTGCCTTCCATGACACACACCAGATTTATATCATTTCTCTCGCCGAAAATACGCAGTGTCGCATTTGCGATGGCTTTTGGTACTTCCTTATAAAAGTTCTCATACAGCACCACATCATTTTCTGTTTCTATTTTTTTAAGCAGTACCGCATCTGCCTTTTGTTCCAATTCAAAATTGCCGTCTTCAATATTGTATTTTTCAAAGCTTTCATCGTATGCATGGGTCATGCTGTTATCAGCGACCAGAAAACCTGAAATAAACCCGATTGTCAGTGTTATAAACAAAAATATCACGGCATATTTTCCGAAATCCTGCTTTAATTCCCTTAAAAAACGCTTTCGCAATGGATTTTTCATGCTGTTTACCTCCCCGTTTTACCACTCTAACTGCTCCGCCGGTACTTTAGCGGCATTCATTTCAACATCCTGAATCTGACCGTCTTTGAGCTTTACAATCTGGTCTGCCATATTTTTAATCGCGTCATTGTGGGTGACTATGACAATTGTATTGCCGTATTTCTGATTGACCCGCTCAATCAGTGCCAGAATATCCTTTGAGGTATGATAATCGAGGGCGCCGGTCGGCTCGTCGCAGAGCAGAATATCCGGATTTTTCACGATTGCCCTGCCGATTGCCGTCCGCTGCTGCTGACCGCCGGACAACTGGCTCGGAATTTTGTTCTGATGTTCTGTCAGTCCCAGCACATCAAGCAGTTCATCAATATCTAACGGCCGGCTGCTTAAATATGCGCCGACTTCGATATTCTCACGTACCGTCAGATTTCCGATAAGATTATATGCCTGAAATACATAGCCTAAATGCTTTCTTCTGTATTCTGTCAGCTGCCTGTCGTTCATGCTCTGCATAACCTCGCCTGCTACGGTAACACTGCCGGAATCTGCCGTGTCAATGCCTCCTACGATATTAAGCAGTGTAGATTTTCCTGAACCGGAAGGTCCCAGCAGTACGCAGATTTTCCCTTTCTCCACACCAAGCTGTATCCCTTTTAAAACCTCCACTTTGTTTTCACCCGTTCCATAACTTTTCCGTAATTGTTCAATCTCTAAAAACATAAATTTCTCCTTACCGACTATGTTCATTTATCGTAACATAAAAAGAGTTAGACACTGCTAACTTCTTTCATAATGTTAGCCATGTCTAACTCTTTTGTCAAGTTCTATTTATTTCCCCTATCTTCTTTCCCTGCGCATAAATCTAAACTGCTTTTTCTTCCGGTATTTCTTTCATATGACAAATGCTTAAAAACAGACTGCGTTCCGCAATTCTTAACTGCAATGTTCCCCACTGTGTATAATAATCTACATTTTCATACAGTTTACGGATACAATTGCCGTAAAACGGCTCCGTTATCCTTGTTGTGTACCTCATTTCAATATAACAGTACATTGCATAAATAAGCACAATCTTTGTTCCTGCGGCATACGCTTCCAGACTTGTATACTCACGAAAAATGCGTTTTAAATACGCATCCCGTGCCAAAAACGCATAAAATTTCTTCTTACAGCTGTTAAAATCACCCTGTTTAAACAGCTCCTCCTCAATCCGCACTGCCACTGCATGGCACATTCCCTCAAATACCGATTCCATTCCCGTAACCCGCACAAGCTGTGCCTTTCCAAGCCACGAAAGTCTTTGCGGCAGTGTAGAAGATTCAACCCCGTATAAAAATACAACAATTTTAATTCTGCCCTTTTCAAAGCTGCTTTTTAAAATATCCAGCTCCACAAGAGCTGTTATATCCTGTATCAGCTGCGGTGTTAAAACTACTACGGCTTCCTGATGCCTTGCGATACTTTCACATTCCTGTTCATACGTCACCTCCCTCATAATATTTTTCTCTCCGTCTTCTTCAGGCATTGTAAATCCCCAATTTTCCAAGTGATACAAAACGGCTTTTGCATGACTTTCGTTTTTGCTTCTAGAATAGCAAACGTACATTTTTCCTCCTCCAGTTTCTTTTGTACTCATTCCCCCTGAAAAATGTATTCTGTATTATAATAACACATTTTTATAATTATAAGTATTATCACATTAAATCCTGTTTTTTTTCAAATAAACCATATGACCATACACTATTTTACCCACTCGTTATAAATTTCACTATGTTCAGTACGCCGAAACCCTGCTGATTTTCCGGAATGGCAATAGTCTCACAGCACTTTAACAGCCGCATTTTTACACCTTTCGGTGTATAGTCCGGTCTTTCCTCTAAAAGTCTGGCAACTGCTCCGCTGACAATGGGAGCAGACATTGATGTTCCGCTTTTTTTTGCATATGCATCCTTACGGTTGCTGCACGCAATAATATTGGATCCTGTCACAACAACCTCTGGCTTGATCACACATTCCTCCGTCGGTCCTCTGCCGGAATAATACCGCACTTTCCTTCCGCGTACACCCGAAAAATTGGTATCGTCATACGAACCGACGGTTATAATTTTTTTACAGTTTCCCGGTGCGGTGATACTATTTCTGTCCGGTCCGCTGTTTCCTGCCGCCGCTACCACAACAATTCCGGCATCCCATAGCTGTTCCACCTGCCGGTTAAGCTGTTTTTCTTCCTGCACATCATGGTCCGGTACCGTTCCGAACGAAATATTAACAACCCGGATATTATACCGCTCTCTCTGTTCTAAAATCCATCGGAGTCCTTCCACCACATCTGAAATTTTCCCGTTTCCCTGTGCATCCAGAACTTTTACGCCTATCAGTGCCGAATGCGGGGCAATTCCTTTATACCGTCCACGGGATGCACTCCCGTCCCCGCCTATGATTCCCGCGATATGTGTCCCGTGTCCGCTATCATCATAAGCGCTGTTTTTCCCATGAACCAAATCAACGAAACCGGTAATACGGCTGCCAAAATCTCTATGCCGGTAAATTCCTGTATCTACAATTGCAACTCCTGTCTGCATACAACTCCTCACTTTCGAGCAGCTTTGTCATAAATCTGCGATGTAAATACCGCCAAAGCTATTTACCCTCCACCTATCTGTATTTATTATATGGTAAATATCTTCAATGTTACTACTTGCGCCCGGCGATTTCTCATCTGCCAAAAATGCTGTTTATTTTTCATGCTTGATAATATTTGCTTTTTCCCTGCAAATATTTTATAATAAAGTATCAGAATTCATTTGCAGGATTTGTGACTTTGCGCACTTGGCACAAGCCTGTTATGTGCAATACAACTTAGAATTACAAAGCGTGCGCAGAAATGAGGATTAATATGGATAAGAAAAGAATCGTTGTTGCTCTCGGAAGAAATTCTTTTGGTGAAACTTTCCCGGAACAGCAGGAAAATGTTAAAAAAGCTGCTGCTGCAATTGCAGATTTAGTAGAAGAAAAATATCAGATTGTCATTACGCACAGCAACGGTCCGCAGGTCGGCATGATTCAGACTGCAATGACTGAATTTGCCCGTTTAAATCCAGACGACAGAACCGTTGCCCCGATGTCCGTCTGCGGTGCAATGAGTGAGGGATATATCGGTTACGACTTACAGAATGCAATCCGCGAGGAATTATTAAACCGCGGCATTTATAAAACTGTTTCTACAATCATTACACAGGTCCGTGTAGACCCGTTTGATGCGGCATTCAGCGAACCTTCCAAAATCATTGGCAGATTTATGTCAAAAGAAGAAGCCGAAGCCGAGGAAGAAAAAGGCAACCATGTTGTTGAAGAAGAACCGGGTAAATTCAGAAGAATTATCGCTGCTCCACTGCCAATCGACATTTATGAAATTGATGCCGTAAAGGCACTGCTTGATGCAGACCAGATTGTAATCGCTGCCGGCGGCGGTGGTATCCCTGTACTACAGCAGGGAACACATTTAAAAGGTGCCAGCGCCATTATTGAAAAGGACTACACTGCTGCCAAACTGGCAGAACTGGTCAACGCACAGACTTTATTATTCCTGACAGCATACGACAATCTTACAATTGAAAAAGGAACACCAAATGAAAAAGTCTTTGAACAGGTTTCTGCTTCCGACTTACACACTTATATCAAAGCCGGTCATTTCCCTGCAAAGACAACATTTCCAAAGGTTGACGCTTCCATTCGTTTCGTAACTGCTGATTCCGAAAGAAAGGCCGTTATTTCAAACCTTGACAAGGCAAAATCAAGTCTTGCCGGAAAGACAGGAACAACAATTACCGCATAAAAATATTGCGTAAAAAATTAAGGAGAAATTTCTGATTTTAGAAATTTCTCCTTTTTGTTTGCTTTTGTTGACTGTTGCTTTACTCTGCCGTAGTTGATTCTGTCTGTACGGTTTCCTGCTGTGTCTGATATACCGCATTGGTTACATCTAACATAAAATAGTTTAACAAGACCATTAACAACGCAAGAACTACGATAACAACCAGCGGTATCCACGGATTCTTTTTCTTCTGTGACTGATTCTTTTTAAATGTACTGCTATTGACCTGATTTGCCATTTTTTTCTCCATTTCTTTTAATTTACTTTACTCAGATATATGGACTCTAATATTTTAGTTCCTGTTTTCGTTTTAAAAATATTTTCTTTGATTTTCCGGATAGAATCCAGCCCCTGCTTACTGCTGTCCAAGCCGTCTTCATTGATATTTACCAGAAAATCTGCCTCAACTAAAATCTGATAATCCATTCCCTCTATTTTATCATAGGTGTGATGGTGTCCAATCAGATATGCCACCCGCTCTGTCACCGGCGCCGGAAATTCCAGTTTCTTTAAAATTACAGCAGCCACCGGTGGTCCCTCCAGTTCCTGATACTTTCCTGCACTGGATTGATATTTTTCCTCTGATATTTTAATGCCGATATCATGAAGCACTGCCGCGGTTTCCAGACATTCCATTGTAAATAAATCCAGCTGTTCCTTCTCTCCAATCGCCTTTGCAAAACCATATACTTTCAGCAAATGGCTGATTCTGCGAATATCATTTTCAAAATAAGCAATTGCAGCCTCAATGACCTTTTCTGTTTCCATACTAAACTCCATTCCTAAGTGATTTTTTATCTGCGATTAAAACAATTTGTATTATTATACTATACCCCTTCTTTGAAGACAACTGTTATCCGAAAACAAAATGCCCTTTAAAAATTTCATAAAAATTTCATCTGAAATTACGGTCAAATAAATATAGACAAATGCGTTATAGTATGTTATTATCTGTATACTAAGAATACGAAAGGTGGTGAAAATATGTCAAACGAGTTATCCAACAAAACCGTAACCTACTTATTAGGGGAAATATCTGGTATGCTGGAAAATATGCAGAATTCTCTTCGTACTGAAATCGCCGAAACGCGGGATTCCCTGCAGAATTCCCTCCGTGCCGAAATCGCCGAAACAAGGGATTCCTTGCAGTCACAGCTTACGCAGATTAACCTCACACTGGAACAGAATGTTGTTCCACGTCTGAACACGATTGAGTCCTGCTATGTATCTACATATGAAAGATATTCCCAGGGTATAAACCAGCTTGAATCAATCCAGTCTGATATCCTTGTTATGAAGGATGTCATTATGAAGCACAGTACACAGCTTGCAAAGATTTCCTAATTCTTGTGCTTTTATTTCCTAAAAAATCGTGGAAAACAAACACGGTCTTGTCTTTGTTTTCCACGATGATATTAAAATTATTCAAGCTCTATATCTTTCCCCAATGAAAATGAATAGATAATTTTTTCCTTTACAGGTTTCTGAAGCAGCTGCGACAGCGCTTTTGCATAGTATTCTAACTGGAGTGCATACCGCCTGCGCAATTCGTCTTCACCGCCTTTTTTTGACACCTTATCCGTTTTGTAATCCACCAGAATAAGACTTCCATCTTCTTCAAAATATACATCAATAACACCCTGGATTAACTGTCCGCCATTGTTTTTATCCGGCTGGTTCGTATCGTCCTGTTTTGATTTATCAGACTGTTCGGATAAATCAATAAAGACAAACGGTTGTTCCGTATGAAAAACACCTGCCTGTTTTGCCCGTTTCATCCGTTCAAACAGTGGATTTTTCATAAATGCAACAATATCGGATACACGGATACTGTCCGCCTGCTGTTTGGTAAGCTTTTCTTCCTCTACAAGCCGCTTTAAAAATGCTTTTACAGCAGTATTTTCTGGTTCTGTATCATAGTCCATACATTCCATCACGCGATGATATGCTGTACCTCTCCGGCTTCCCTGTAACGTCTTTTTCCTGCCTGCGATAAATTCCGGCAATAATTCATCTTCATTTTGTTCATCCACTGCCTGTTTTAAGCTTTCCGGCATATAGGCAGTTTCTGCAAAATCCGAATCCTGCTGCATTTTCTTTAATTCCGACACTGTGACCTTCGGTTTCATAACCGGTTCATCGGCATACGGATAATCCGGCAGTTTTTCTAATTCCTGTCCTGCCGGATTCTGCTGCCCAGTGCCATTCCCAGCATCATTCATCTCTGCCTTTGCAACTTCTCCTGCTTCCGCTGCCTGCCGCATATCAGACTCCGCCTGCCCTGCTTCTTTTGAAATATCCGTCTCTGCCTGTGATACTTCCATTGAAATATCATCACTTACCTGCAATTCTTCTTTCTTAAATTCCACAATCTGAAACGTCCCTTTACGCAGATTCTGCGGCAGCAATACTGCCGGCATGACCATATCAAAATAATTTTTCAAACCGGCTTCATACGAGTACGAATACCAGCCTCCGGCAAGCAATTCATCTGAAACCGCCTGCCAGCCCTCTACTGCTTTTTGTGCGTCTTTTACGGTGCCAATCATATACAGCTTTTCCCTCGCTCTTGTCATGGCAACATACAGCACACGCAGTTCCTCGCTGATTGTTTCCTGTATAAGCTTTTGTGATACCGCTGATTTTAACAGAGTCGGATTCTTGATACGTTTATCTAAATGTACCACATTTGTTCCGACACCAAAGTCCGTATCCAGGACCACTTCCCCGCGGGAATCCATCTGGTTAATGCTCTTTCCCATTCCTGCCAAAATGACAACCGGAAATTCCAGCCCCTTACTTTTATGAATACTCATCACACGCACCAGATTTTCATTTTCACCAAGCACGGAAACTTCCGCAAAATCCACCTCGTATTTTTTAAGGCGCTCAATATAGCGCAGAAACTGAAACAGTCCGCTGTAACTGGTCTTTTCAAATGCCGCCGCCTTTGTATAAAGCATATCCAGATTTGCCTGCCGCTGAGTACCTGCCGGCATTGTTCCGGCATAGTGGTAATATCCCGTATCATACATCAGCTCCCACAAAACATCACTGACCGGATAACGCTCTGCCTTTTCCCTGAAACTGTCGAGTTGTTTTAAAAATTGCACGACTTTTTCATCATCGCTTTCCTGCATGACGTCATACAAATGCTTTGTGGTGTCTTTCATGCGAATCTGTGTGAGTTCTTCCGTTGTAAATCTGCCAAAAAAGGACAGCATGACCGCCGCCATGGGAATATCCTGCAGTGGATTATCTATTACGGCAAGATACGATAACAGCAGTTTGACCTCACGCACATCAAAATATCCTTCTGACGCGTCACAATATGCCGGAATATCTTCATTCATCAGCACATTGACAAATGTATCCGCCCAGCCGCTGACAGTCCTTGTCAGAATCACGATGTCACTGTAACGGATTCTCCTGTAGCCGTTTTCGGCATTTTTATCATAAACCATATAAAAACTGCCGTCTTCCTTTGGCTGTGTCAGCCGTTGAATCAAAGCCGCGGCAGCAGCGCCTTCACGCTCTCTTGCGGAACGGTCTTCGTCCTCCGGGGAAAGTTTTTCCTGATTCATATCAATCATATAAATCATCGTATCCGGATCATCTGCAAATGTCATCGCATTTTCATTCTGCGCCTGATATTTCGGATACTCAAACCCGGCATTTAACCTTGCCCTGTCATCATACTCAATCTCTGCAAAATACGGATTCATCGCCCTGTAAAAAACATCATTCGTACATTCAAGTACATTTTCGCGGCTTCGGAAATTGGTCTGCAGTTCAATCCTGACATTCGGACTGTCCGTATCGGTATATGTACTGTACTTATCCATAAACAGCTTCGGACACGCCAGACGGAACTTGTAAATGCTCTGCTTCACATCACCCACCATGTAGATATTGTTATCCGCTTCATTATATTTTCCCTTAGATACCGCAGTCAGAATAACCTCCTGAAGCATATTGCTGTCCTGATATTCGTCTATGAGAATCTCCTCGTAATATGCACTTAAATCATCTGCCGCTTTGGTGTATTCCATGCCGTTTTCCGTTTTTTTGACTAAAATATTTAGTGCCATATGCTCCATATCGTTAAAATCAATGACATTTCTTTCACGCTTTTCTGTATCCATGCGCCTGTAAAAATCCTGTGCGAGTGTCATCATCATTTCGACTGCCGGTTTATTTTCCCGGATATCCTCTAATAAATTTGCAAATTCCTTTGTAAATAATTTCGCCTGTAACGTCTTTGTCACATAAGCCTTATATTCATCGCGGATTTGCTTGACTGCTGCCTTCTTTACCTCTGAAATGTCCTTACTGCGGCTTCTTCCAAGCGTTTCAAAAGACAACAGGCGCACTTTCCGCACCAGTTCTTCATAACTCTGTGTATCCAGAATCTGACGGATTCCCGCATGGTCAGACTGTACTGCTGCTGCATACATCAGCGGTCCATCCGGCTCATTGCAGATACTTTCCAGTTTTTCATACTGTCTGTCATAGTCTTTAAAACGTCTTCTGACCGTATCAAAAAGATAACTGATTGCGGCATTTTGTTCTGCCGTGTCGATATCTGCCTGCCTGTAAATGCACAGGCAGTCTTTAAACCATTCCTCCGGCCACGGATAGCTTCTTGCAAAGCGGTATAATTTTAAAATAATATCCACGATTTTCGTATCGTCACGTCCCGTTCCATACGCATCGACAAAATCAAAGAACACCTGATTTTCGGAAGCATAATATTCCTCCAGCATCTCCTCCATAACATCATTTTCAAGCAGCTTCATTTCACCTTCATCCGCAATCCTGAAACCCGGATCTAATTCAATATCCGTAAAATAATTGCGCACAATATTTAAACAGAAGCTGTCAATCGTCGTAATCGGGGCATTGTGAATCAACGTCATCTGACGGATTAACCGCTCGTTTCCCGGATTCTCCTGTAGCATTGCATCGAGCGCCTCACGGATTCTCTGCTTCATTTCCGCCGCCGCCGCCTTTGTAAAGGTTACAACGACCATTCTGTCCACGTCTGTGCCATCTTCTGCCGTGATTTTTCGGATAATGCGTTCTACCAGCACCGCCGTTTTACCCGAACCTGCGGCGGCAGCAACTAAAATATTACAGCCGTTTGTCCGGATTGCCTTGAACTGTTTTTCTGTCCAGCGGTTTGCCATTTTCATCAACTCCTTCCCTGATTTTTTTCCATATTTCCTCATCACTGAATGTCTTTAAGCTGCGGGACTGCCCTCCCGGAATATCCGGTGAAAAACCGCATACCGCATGGTACGGACAATAGGTACAGGCATCTTCCTTCTGCGTGTGGTACGGATTAACGTCCACATTTCCACCAAAAATTCCCGCCGCCATATCTGCCGACTTTTCGGTGACATAGTCTGTGAGCTGTTCAAACTTCTGCGTGCTGTAAATGTGGCTTCGCATATCCAGCTCCCCGTTTGATTTAAACGCAACCGGAATAACCGCCGACTTTCCTCCGCGGTCATCCATTTTACGGATAATTTCCGTATCCTCATTGACAACACCTTTCATACGCAGATTTTCCAATATCATTTCATCAACGGCTTCACGATAATCTGCATCTTCTTCATTGGGCATGCTCTGTACTTCTATAATCGGATTGTCAATATTGTAATAAAGAATCCCCGCCGGAATAATATTCTTATCCGGATGCCGTTTTTTTTCAATACGCTGTGCCGCCTTCATATATGTTACAAGCTGTAATTTTAAGCCGTAAAATGTCTTTAACAAATCAAAATCCGATTTGCCGGTTTTGTAATCCACCACGCGCACATAAACATTGTTATCATCTTCACAAATATCAATGCGGTCAATTTTGCCCTGCATATAAAGCGACTTGTCACCAAGTACCTCATGCTCATCAACTAAAAAGTTCATTTCATATGCATCGGGTGCAAATTCACCGCGCTCTAACTGCTTTCCGATTGCCCAGACCGTCCTGTCCGCCAAATCGGTGAGCCTTTTAATCATGTATTCGTTACGGCTGTTATCCTTTAAAATGGTGTTGCCGTACTCTGCAGCAATCCGCACAACGCTTTCGGATACGCGCTTTTTTCGTTCTTCATCGGATAACAGGGAAAAGGATTTTTTCTCCTCTTTTAACTGCCGCGACACATCTTCCAAAACACCGTGCAGAACCGTACCGAAATCCTGTACCGCAAAACGGTATTCTTCTCTTTGTGAAAGCTTTAAGCCATATTCCAGAAAATACGCAAAACGGCAGGAAGCATACGTTTCAAATGCCGAAATACTACCCTTTAGCTGTGTTCCGTATAACAAAAGCGCCGCATTTTCACTCAACGTCTTAATATAATTTTCCGTATTCCACTCAATATCCTGCTTCGGAATCTTTAAATAGACAAACTGTCCATCCTGCCCGTCGGCATCCGTTATGCGCACATCCGGAAACATGCGTCTTACATTACGGATTAAATATGACGGAAGTGCCGTCTTTCCGTCACTGCTTTTTTTGGCATACGATAAATACAGCCGGTGTGAAGCCTTTGTCATCATCAGATACAGATAAAATTTCTGTATAAATGCTTTTTCCCTTGCAGAAGGTGACAGTACGATTTCCTGTGCTTCCAGTATACTGCGGTCGGTTTCCGACAGCACACTGCAATTTTCATTTTTCTTTGGCACAACACCGTCATTGACTCCCGCAAAAAACAGCACTTTGACATTGTCAAGACGTGTTCTTTCGATATCACCAATCATCACACAGTCGGAGGTCGGCGGAAGCAGTCCCACTTTCATTTCTTCAAAGCCCGCCGCTACAATCCTGTTAAATTCCTTTAATGAAACATTTTCTTCACCGAGCAGTTCCACAATCCTGTCAAACAATTCAAGCACCTTTGCATAGAGCTGTTCATATTCATTGCCGGCAGGTTCACACTCCGAAAGCGCCTTTATCTGCTCGGCACTGTGCAGAGCCGTCACAAATTCATAAACGGCTGTGACATATGCCCGCACATTGGCTTCTTTATCCTTTAAAACCGCCTCCAGATTCAAAAACGGCGCCATAATCTGCTCCCGCAGGGCATTTAACGTTTCCAGTTCCGGCTGGTACGTGCTTCTTTTCATTTTCTTTTTCCACGGTTCATGCCATGCACGGCTGCCGCGGATACCTACCGCCAGACAGTAATTTTCCAGCATATCGATGTCATGTCTTGAAATGCCGGTCAGCCCCGTACGCAGATATCGGAACATCGTGTCATACGGATATCCTTTTTCTACAATCTCCAAGGCACTGCAAAGCATTTCCACATACGGATTGGAAGCGACAGAGCGTTTATAATCCAAAAACGCCGGAATGTCATTTTGTTTCATCATATTGGCGGCAACTTTTCCGTATGTTTCCAAATCTGCCGTAACAACGGCAATATCACGATAACGAAAGCCCTCTTTTCTTGTCAGCTGTAAAATCTCGGATACGATATACTGCAATTCCTCTTTGGGATTACTACCCTCGTAAATGCGGATATTTTCCGGTGTACCGGTGTACACACCGCCCTTATAGCGGAACAGATTTCTTTCAAGATATGCTAAGTCCTTCGCACCCTCATAGCGGTAATTGATGTCCCTGTCCACGCACACGGTATCGTCAACGTTGATTCCTTCTTCCTCACAAATCGCAATTAGACGGTTCATCATCTCTTTACTCATAAAAAACAGGTTGTTCCAGCTTTCATGTCCTGTCGGACGTTCCTTTTTATCAATCGTTACTGATATTTTAATACCTTTGCTGTATACCAGCAACAGACGCATGAGTTTGTACTGAATCGGTGTAAACCCGGTAAATCCATCAAAAATAATTTCCGAACCGGCAATCAGCTTTGATTTTTCCACCAGTCCGCATAATACGTCTAAAATTTCCTCAGACGTAATATAATTGGTTGACAAAAATGCCATAAATTCTTTGTAAACCAGACGGATATCTTTTAATTTTGCGGAGAGCTGCTGCTTTTCTTTGACATTCTCTCCGATTTCACCAAGCTGCTGCGGTGTAATACCATATTGAAGCAGTTCGGAAATCACGGATTTTAACTCCGAAACAAAACCTGTTTTTTCAATACTGCTGCCAAAGTAATCCAGCTTTTTCTTCTCTTTTTCAAGTACGCGCCGTACAATCAGGTTCTTTCCGGTATCGTCTAACACCGGACGGTTTCCGCCGCCCAGTTCTTCAAAAACCTTGTATGCAAGACGTTCAAAACTGACAACATCAATATTTAAAATTCCCTTGCGTGAATGCATATGCACCAGTTTTTTTTGTGTTTCCATGGTATATTGTTCAGGAACAACCACAATAAAATTGTCATGCGGTCTTCTGACAGATTCTTCACAGACTAAACGGCTTAAATATTCTGATTTTCCTGCACCGCTTCCCCCTGTAATAAACTGTAAGGACATATTTCCCTCATTTCTGCCGGACCTCCGGCGATTATTCTGTCATGATTCAATCATTTTCTGCATATAGTATACCATCAATGATAACAATTATGGAAGTGTGTGGATATGAATTCAAAGACAAAAATTATTGTTTTACACCGCCGTGAACTGCTGATTGGTGCCATTGCCGCGGTGATTGCCATTCTTTTACTGATTTTTATGATTTCATCGCTTGCAGGCGGCTCTAAAGATGCCGCAGCCAGTTCTGTCAACGGTGCCAAATCTGTTTCTGCGGGTGTTTCCGCCTGCTATACACCGGGTGTTTACAGAGCCGGTGTTTCTTTAAACGGCAACGCCGTAGATATCGAAGTGACAGTCGATAAAAACCGTATTCAGAATATTGCACTCGTAAACTTATCCGAACCGGTTACAACGCTCTACCCTTCTTTGGAAAGCACCTTTTCCGAACTGTGTGCTTCCGTAATTGAAAGCGGTTCTACCAAAAATATTACATATCCCGCTGAGAACAAATACACCGCTACAATGCTTCTGAATGCCATTCAGACAGCACTCGATAAATGCACGATACAATAAAAAGGCTGTGGCACGCAATCAGGATTTCTGATTTTTGTGCCACAGCTCTTTTCCTTTTATGCACCAAAGTAGCTGACTTCTTCTGCCTGTTCTACATTGTAAAATCCGGCATAGCCGCGCTCCTCTAATTTACTTAAAAACTTACCGGTCTTTTTCGGTTTTATATAAAGGGATGCAATCATGCCTTCACTTCTTAACTTTTCCGCTGTCTTGACAGCTTCTGTTAAATGTCCGTCTTCATATAATACGGCAATCTTTTTACTGCCGTCCGGAATTTCAATGCCGTTCTGCATAAGGATAGAGAAAATACGCTCAAATCCGATTGAAAATCCGACTGCCGGAATGGACTGGTTTAAGAACTTGCCAATCAGATTGTCATATCTTCCACCGCCTGCGATTGCGCCCTTAAAGTCAATGCTTTCCACTTCAAAAACGGTTCCTGTGTAGTATCCCTGTCCTCTGACCAGTGATAAATCAAAGACCACATCGTATGCCCCTGCTGAAAGTGCCTTCACTGTTGTCATAATCTTTTCAAGACTCTCTGCCGGTTCTTTATCTTCCAGCATATCCTTTAAAGAATCCAGACTAAAATCATTTTTTTCAAGGAACTGTGTAAACTTTGTAATGGCTTCTTTTGCAAATCCTTTTTCTGTCAGTTCTGCTTCTACACCGTCCATGCCGATTTTATCCAGCTTATCAAATGTAATGCACACACTGTCTAATTCATTTTCCGCAAAGCCCATCTGCATTAATACGGCACGTAACAGTCTTCTGTCGTTTAACTTAACTTTGAAATTCTTCATGCCGATTGCCTGTAATGCCTTTGTGGTTGTTAAAATCAGCTCGATTTCCGAATCGTTGGATTCTGAACCGATAATATCAATATCACACTGGATAAATTCTCTTAATCTGCCCTTCTGCGGACGTTCTGCACGATACACACGGTCCATCTGGATACATTTCATCGGAAGTGTCAGCTTGTCTTTATTATTCGCATAATATCTGCTGAGCGGCAGTGTCAAATCATAACGCAGTCCCATATCCGCAAGCACATTCTCATTTTCCGAAGTCACGCCTGATGCCAGTGCCTTATCCAGCTTGTCGCCGCGTTTCATAATCTTGAAAATGAGGTTCAGATTTTCTCCGCCATCACTTTTATCCAGATTTTCAATATCTTCAATTACAGGTGTAATAATATGTTCAAATCCATTGGCAAGATAGACTTCAAGAATCTTCTGCTGTAAATAATCCCTGATTTCCACTTCCTTTGGAAGATAATCGTTTGTTCCTTTAACCGGTGTAACCTTCATAATTGCCTCCTAGACTTTTCCTTAAACTCACTTCTTCTTATCATACCATATCCGGCATTTGAAATACAAGGTCTTTCACGCACTTCTTTGCGCCCTAAGCACACGGTCATCACACGGTTTCTTTTTTACGGTTTAAATAAGACACTGCCGAAAGTGCCGCAACATTGCCCTGTCCCGCCGCTTTAATATACTGGTACGGCGTTCCCGCAATATCGCCGCAGGCAAATAATCCCGCCACATTGGTTTCCATCTGCAGATTGACTGCGGCATGATTTTTTTCGGTCTTTAAGCCCGGGACGAGCTGTCCCGGAAAGACGGCTTCCCGTAAAATGAAAATGCCGTCCACCGGATACAGCTTTCCGTCAGTCTTTAACTGCTCCACTTTCATCGTGCCGGTAATCTCTGCCGGCTTTTCCGTACAGATTTCAATGTTACTGGAAAGCTCCGGCAATACAGCTTCTTTGCCCATTGGAAAGTATAACACTTTTCCCACAATTTCCGCTAAATACTGTGCTTCCTCAACGGATTCTTTAGTATATCCGATAACTGCGACCGTCTTTCCTTTAAAAAACTGTGCATCACACGTTGCACAATAGCTGACGCCGCGTCCCAAAAATTCATTTTCACCCGGAAACGGCTTATCTGCCGTCATGCCGCAGGCTAAAATCACGCTGTCTGCCCGGTACTGCTCCTGTCCTGCCTGAATGGCAAAGTAACTGCCCATTGCATAGACGGCATGCACTCTTTTTTTCGTAACCGCAATCTGCAATTCGTCCAAATGTCTTTTATATGCCTGTGCCAGCTCCTCTCCCGAAACGGCAGGCAATCCCGGATAATTTAAAATCCGGTGTGCTTTTGCCACCTTACTGCTCACCGGCTCAGCGCCGAACAAAAGTATCTCTTTATTTCTGATTTTTGCGGTAATAGCGGCAGAAATGCCCGCCGGTCCTGTACCGATAATCGCAATGTCCGCAGTCTTTATATCCTGTGCCACTTGTCATGCTCCTTTCACTTTTTTGCATTTTCCTTCAGTGCTTTTCAAATTTTTTCGCACCTCTGCACCATATTACTCTGTTAGTATACTGCAAAATATGTATGTCATACCCGTTCTTATCCGCAATCCACGGTAATTTTCGTATCCGATAAAAATCTGTTCTCTGTCCGTGTCCTCACATATTTGCACTTACCTTAATTACAAATGGAATACCACCGTTGCCACATTAAAGTATATCAGTATTGAACAGGTATCCACAATCGTTGTAATCAGCGGCGATGCCATAATTGCCGGGTCAAAATGCAGCTTCTTTGCAAGCAGTGGCAGAATACAGCCGATAAGCTTTGCAAAAATAACTGTAATAACCAGTGAAATTGAAATGACAACCGCCAGTGAAAAGTTCTTATACATCAGCAGGATTCTAAGCCCGTTTGCCAGTGCCAGAATCACACCGACAATAATTGAAATCCGGAATTCCTTAAACATCACCTTAAAAATATCACGAAAGGTAATTTCTCCCAGTGCAATCCCACGGATAATCAGCGTGGAACTTTGTGAACCGCAGTTACCGCCTGTATCCATCAGCATTGGAATAAAGGATACTAAAATCGGCACGGCCGCAAACGCATTTTCATAGTGTGTGATAATCACCCCCGTTGCCGTAGCGGATAACATCAACACCAAAAGCCACACAATTCTGTTTTTGGCATGTGTCAGCACCGGTGTTTCAAAGTAAGATTTTTCACTCGGATTGACTGCTGCCATGAGTGACATATCCTCTGTCGCTTCATCAACCACAACATCGAGTGCATCATCGACCGTGACGATTCCGACCATACATTCATCGGTATCCAGAACCGGAAGTGCCAGCAAATCATATTTTGAAAATAACTGTCCGACCTGCTCCTGGTCATCGCCCGTATGCACAAAAATAATCTCTGTCCGCATAAGTTCTTCAATCGTTTTGTCGTCATCTGCCACCATTAAGTCTTTGGCGGTCACAATGCCTACCAGTCTGCGCGCTTCCAGCACATAGCAGGTATAAATCGTTTCCTTGTGGATTCCTACTTCTTTAATATGTGCCATTGCCTGCTTTACGGTCATGGTGCGCTTGAGTGACACATATTCTGTTGTCATAATGCTGCCTGCGCTGTCCTGCGGATAATCCAGCAGAATATTAATCTGCGCACGCTTCTGCGGATTGATATTGGATAAAATCCTTGTTACGACATTTGCCGGTAAATCTTCCAGTAAATCCACGGTATCGTCCATAAACATATCGTCTATGATTTCTTTTAATTCCGTTTCCGTGAAAGCATCAATCAGACAGCTCTGTGTTGCATTGCTCATATTGGCAAAAACTTCGGCTGCCTTTGCTTTCGGAATCAGACGGAATGCCTGTGCAAGTTCCTTTTCTTCAAATTCTGACAGCAGTGAGGCAATGTCTACTGCATTCATCACATTTAAAATGCTTCTGATTGCTTTGAATTCTCTTGCTGCCAGAAGTTCCATAAAAATGTTCTTCTCCATTTTCTATGCTCCCTTCTGTCGTATCCGTATTGTGTAAATTTTCCGAATGATAACTGACACCCGAATCCATTTGCCTCACCTCCTTTAATACTAAAAAAACTCCGTCTGACGACGGAGTTTGAAATTCAATCTTAATCTTTGCGCAGCCATTTCTTTATCTGGCGCTGTGCTTCCGTCGTCCAAGCTTTAGCATCACAGGGCATATTAGTTGCATTAGGTTATGCCTTAAACCGACATAGCCTGCTGACCAACGATTTGTGTCTCCACAAATTTGCGGCAGCAACCTTAGGAAAATCCAAATCCCTGTGGTAACCTCACCTACCGAAGTATTTCGTTTTTTTCATTATAGACACAGAAAATAAAATCTGTCAACTGCTTTTTTCGTAAAAATCATACTTACCGTGTTTTTTCTTCGTCCATAAAATAAAGCCTTGCGCCGAAATCCGGGAAGTAACGCACTTCATCATTCAGTCCCGTTGCGCAGAATGCCTGCTTTAAGCGCACACCGCAGTACATCAGCGTATCGCCGAATACATGGTAGTCCTCCCGCTCACCGTTTATTTTAATCCATTTGGCAGCGAGGTGCTGTATCAGGGAATCCTGACGGATATGCACCGGCGATGCGGTGTTGACCAAATCCCCGAAATCCTTGATATTGTACTTTAACGCACGATTGTAAAAATGATACCGCTTTTCAGGGTCTAATCCCTTTGCATAAAAGCATGTATGCGGCGTGTTTGCCACCGCAAGTTTATTCATCAGCAATCCGACCGCTTCGGAAGTATCTTTTTTGACACAGCTCCACTCCATCAGACTGCCGCCGCCCGCCGACAGTACACTGCTGTCACGGATATCCCTGTCCGAAAAACTTCTGCCGCGGTAAAAAATTCCCCGCTGGAACAGCTCCCGCTTTTCTTTATACAAGGTAATCTGTGCTTTCACCGCCTCAAGTTCTTCTTTGGACATATCACAGAAATTACATTCATAACCCAAATTCCCGAAAGCCGCCACGGCAAAGCGTGTTTCAAGCGGCGTGCGGCGCAGTGTCTGGTGATTCGGGCTTGCTGAAACGTGTGAACTAAGCACGGACGGCGGATAGCCATAAGTGTAATTGTTTTGAATCTGCGCGCGGCTGACCGCATCTGTATTATCGCTTGCCCAGATTTGCGGAAAATAACACAAAATGCCGAGGTCAAAGCGGTTGCCACCTGCCGCACAGCCTTCAAATAAAATATCCGGAAAACGTTTTGTCAATACGTCCATGCAGTGATACAGCCCGCAGATATAGCGGTGTGCCGCTTCACCCTGTCTGTCCGGCGGCAGATACGGTGAATAATCATCACTGAAAATCCGGTTCATGTCCCATTTGACATAAGAAATATCCGCACCGGAAAAAACACGGCTCATTTCTTCAATGACAAATTCCTGCACCTGCGGATTGGCTAAATCTAAAATCCGCTGGTTTCTGCCCTCGGAATGATTCCTGCCGGGAACGGCAGCTGCCCAGTCCGGGTGCTTTTCATACAAACGGCTGTTGACACTCACCATTTCCGGTTCTACCCAGATACCAAAATCCAGTCCAAGTGCTTTGATTTTCTGCGCAATTCCCAAAAGTCCGCCCGGCAGCTTCTTTTCATCGGCATACCAGTCCCCAAGGGAACTCTTATCGTCATTCCGGTTTCCAAACCAGCCGTCATCCATGACAAACAGTTCGATTCCCGCTTCTTTTGCCGCCTTTGCAAGGCGTAGCAGTTTCCTTTCGTTAATGTCAAAATACGCCGCTTCCCAGCTGTTTAACAGCACCGGGCGCAGTTTCCGTTTCCATGTGCCGCGAACAACATGCTCCTGCACAAAATCATGCAGTTGGTGACTCATTTGATTATAACCTGATGCCGCATAGGTCAGCACCGCTTCCGGTGTTTCAAAAACTTCACCTGTGCCAACTGTAAAGCAGAAATTTTTCGGCTGGATACCGGAAACGATTCTTGTACGTCCTGCCTGTACCTCTACAGCTTCATAGTGACTGCCGCTGTAAATAAGATTTATTCCAAAACACTCTCCTGTGTCCTCGGTCGTTTCTTTTCTGCCAAGCATGATAAACGGATTGGAACGGCTCGATGACGTTCCCGTAAAGGATTCATTGACATATTTTCCGGTTTCAAGCACGGCTTCACTGCGGTTCATTTCCCGTGTCCATGCGCCGTGAAATGTTGAAAGCACATAGTCTGCCCGGTGTAAATCAAGCTGCATGCTCATCAGCCGCCTAAGCTTCACAGGCTGTTCTCCTTCATTTTTAAAAACAGCGCGCCTTGTAATCACATCGCAGTCTTCGTATACGTCATAATACAGTTCCAGCTTTGTTTTTCCTTCTTTGTCTGCCAGAACGACCTTGAGCTGTTCGGATTTGCCGTTTTCATCATATGCACCCGGAAGTGTCTGCAAGCCGCATTTTGTTTCGGAAATCTGTGCGCTCTCAAACAAAAAATCCGCCGTTGTACTGCCATCCGCATATTCTGTTTCAATAAACGGTTCACGGATATCGCCTTTTCCGTAAGATGACATTTCAAGACAGCAATCCTCCAATGAAAGATTTTCAAAACTGCTGTCATACGCAATCGTATTGCCCGGAAGAAATGCCCTTTTTTCCATCATTACGGTCTGCTGTGCATGAATCCGCCTTCCATAATACAAATGCTCCGGATGTCCGCTCTCCATGACACAAAATACATAAGACGTATGCCGTGTATGCAGTGCATACAGATTTTTTTCTATCGTAATCATATCAGAAATCCTTTCTTTATCATATATACCTTTTAAGCCCGCAGTGTATTGCTAATCTCCTCCATTTTACTCTCTGTCAGAATATATTTCTTGTGAAAATAAAACACAGCAAGTAACAGTCCTGCAATCGGAAGCACCGTCATTGTCATACGCAGTCCGACCAGCGAACCGCCTGCCTGTGCGGCTTCTCCCGCCACAACTGCCGTATCCTGACTTAAATGGCTCAGCGACAGGCACACGGATACAACCAGTGCCGCTACACCGGAAGCTAATTTTACAACAAATGTCTGCATAGAAAAAATCACGCTCTCGTCCCTGCGCTTATTTTTTAATTCACCATAATCCACGGTATTGGCAAGGAAAATGGTTGTAAGCACCAGTAACATGCCGTTTGCCGCAAAGATGAAAAATGCCGGAATAAACAGTATAAATACATTGGACATTGTTGTAAATACAAGCACCAGCAGCACTAAATATCCTGCTATCGCCATGGCAAAGCTCACGTAAAAAATGCGGATTGTATTTAAAAATTTACGCAGTAACGGAAACAGAATCATCATCGACAATATCTGTATTGCACCGCCAAAGGTGTTAAACAGCGTATAGCCGTTGTACCAGTCCGCACCGCCGAAATCATATTTAAAAAAGTAAATCACCAGATTGGACGTAATGTATACCGATGTATTAATCAGCACAATGGTAATAACAACCGTCATTACCTGGTCATTTTGCAGTAATGCCTTAAACATCTGCTTTATGGACGGCGCATCGACATCAACCGTTGATTTTTCTTTGATATTCAGACAGGTAATCAGAATGAATACAAAAAACAATACGGATAAAATCAGGGCAAACCACTTAAAGCCCGTTCTTTCATTGCCGTTTCCGAAAAAGTAGACGCACTGCATAGTGATAACCGTTACAAGTGCAGAACCGACCCCGGCGCAGGAACGTGCGAGCGTGGAAAGATTTTCACGTTCCTTTTCTCCCTGCGTAAATGCCGGAATCATGGACCAGTACGGAATATCCATCATGGTATAGGTCACACCCCATAAAATGTATGTAACCGCCGCATAGGCTACCAGCCCGCCGCCGTCCAATGCAGGCGGTGCCGCAAACATCAGATACAACACGATGGCATTGAGCGCCGTTCCCACAAACAGCCACGGACGAAACTTCCCGAACCGTGTCCTTGTCTTTGCCACAATAACCCCCATAACCGGGTCATTAAACGCATCAAACACGCGCGCCGCCATTAAAATCATGCCCATTGCAATCGCGCTGACACCTAAAATATCCTGATAATAATACAAAATATAACTTGCCGAAAACATATAAACCATGTCTTTTCCCACGGCACCCAGTCCGTAAGAAGCCATTTCCCTTTTACTTAACATACCTTACCTACTTTCTGCGGCTGCCAGTTCCACCGCCTTGTATGCCCCATCATATATGCCTGCTTTTTTATTGGCTTCAATGCAGTTACACATCTGAAATAACAGCGTTTCTTCATTTAAAAACAACTCCAGCATTTGCAGTGTATGACCGGTGTCACGACATTCCAGCGTACCGTCACCGATTTCTGCCGAATGGACTGCACCCCACTGTTCATGTCCACCGACACGCTTGATAAACAGCTTCGGCACCGGATAAAATGCCAGTTCGCTCGGTTTCGTAACCAGCACATCACAGCTTCTCATCAAAAGATTGGTACAGTAAACCGCTTCAAATATATTTTCATGCCAGAATCCGTGGATTCCCGTGACTTCTCCCGTCAGGGCTTCCTCTGCAAACTTTTTTGTATTCTCCCAGTTGTTAAAATGTTCACAAGAAAGTGTCTTCATCTGCGGAATTTCTGCCTTTAACTTCTCCCATACATTTTTATAATCGCCCACATTGACATACAGTGCAGCACGTCCGTCCCTGATATGCGGTATTAAATAACGGATAATCTCCGCAAAAATTTCTTTCTGCGCACCCGCACCGCCAATCGTCAAAAGAAAGCGCATCGGTTTTTTCTGCATTTTGCGCGCCCGCCTTGCCGCACAGTCTTCTTCGATTCCCTGCACCAGCTCATGGTCAATGTAGTGGCCTGTATACACAAGGCTGTCCTTTGGCATTGGATTTAACACTTTGTTTTTATCCATGCCGTTTAAAATACGGTAGCCTTGGTAGGCAAAACGCGTCTGCACCGTATGAATACTGCCCTCTGACAAATGCAATGCCATTGGCCAGTTATCCGGCACGGCATTGATAACACGCTTCATGCCCGCATGCACCGCCGCCTGCGCCGGCCATACATGTGTGGCAATGACCGGAATTTCTTTTGGCACATTTGCAAATACAGCTGCCATCAGTTCCGCATTTTTCTGGTCTGATGCATTGTAAGAAAGCTTTCTAAAGCCCTCGTAATTCATCGGTTCCCAGACAAACCGGTTAAACAGACGGCTTTTCTGGGACAATCTTGACCCCAGTGAGTATAAATCATTCTGCGCACGGATAACCTTTGTACAGGTCGTATCTTCATAAGAATTCAAATCCATCCAGTACGGTACATAGCCCATTGCATGTGCCGCCGAAGCAATCGCCATGGAAATGCGGTAATGACCGAAGCCCATGCGGATATTTCCCACAATAATGCCTTTTTCCGTATCAAACGGTATCGTTTGATTTTTCTCTCCGGCTGTGCCGTGCTTTTTGGCAACACGCACATCGACAATGCCAAGCGTATCGCCAAGCACCGCATTTTTACGAAGCCGCACCGGATATTTTGTGCCGGTATCATCGCCATATTTTTTGATAAATTTTTTCTTAGAATGAATGGCATTTCTGTATGCCTTGCGGCCGATTTCATTGCCGTAAATCATTTTTGATCTGTCTTCCATAACCTTGCCCCTTTCTATGCCTTTTTCTCGATTCCGTCCAGTAAAATGCCAACCACTTCGCTTAATCCTTCCGTATAGGAAAGTCCACTGTTGACTAAAATATCACGCTGGAAAAACTGCTCCAGTGCGGCTTCCATCATCAATTTAAAAATGGATAAATTCACGGGACGGATACATCCTTCTTTTATTCCCTGTTCCAGCAGTCCCATCGTCATTTCCCAGCCGCCTTCCAGCCGCTGTTCTACCCTTGTGTATATTTCAGGATATTTTTCCTTGAGCAGATACAGCTTCGCAAAATTAATGTCTTTATAGCTGTCCGGCATGACACCGAGAATTGCCCTGATTTTCTCCACTGTGGACAATGCTTCATTTTCCAATATGGCACGCTCGCTTTCCTTTATCGTATCAAACAGGTAATCAACCATGGAAAGAAACAGTGAAGTCTTGTCTGAAAAGACCGTATATATGGTTTTCTTGCTCATGCCGAGGATTCCTGCAAGGTCATCCATGGTGAATTTCAATCCCTTTTGATTAAAGGCTTCTATCGTACCCTCTAAAATCTTCTGCTGCAGTTTTTGTTCCTGTATACTTTCTTTCATCGTTCCCTCCTTCTCCGTTTGTGTTTTGTGTAGTACTTTTGTTGGAAACTATTTTTTATTTTTTAGTTTCCATTATTATATCATATTTTATTTTTGTGCGCAATTGCTATTTTTATATGTATTTCTTTTAGTTTTTTGTGCATGTATCACATATTTTTGTTCGTATTTTTCATAATCTTCCACTATATTTTGCACCTGACAACCGCAATGATTTTAGGCTTTTGCCCCTGACAGTTTTGTATTAAATAAAAAGACTCCACAGCCTATGAATTTCTCCGGCTGTGGAGTCTTTCTACCTATTATATAGGGTTATTTATCAGCATTTTTGACATTTCATCAAAATGCCTTATAAGTTGTACAATCACAATTTGCAGTTACAGGTTATCCTTCAATGGCAATATACTTATCACCCTTGACCGGTGCCTTTTCTTTCTTTGGAACAGAAAGTTTTAAGATACCGTCCTCGTATTTTGCCTTGATATCTTCCTGTGTCAGGTCTTCACCAACAAAGAAGCTTCTGCTCATTGCGCCGGCATAGCGCTCCTTGCGGATATATTTGCCGTCTTTCTTTTCTTCATCTTTGTCAAGACCTTTAGAAGCACTGATGGTCAGATAGCCATTTTCAAGGCTGGCACTGATTTCATCTTTCTTAAAGCCCGGCAAATCAATATCTACTTCATAACCGCTTTCCGTTTCCCTGACATCTGTTTTCATAACATTAGAAGCGTGCTTACCATATAGAACCTTGTCTACATCCGGGAACTTAAATCCATTCATAAAATCATCATTAAATAAATCTTCTACAAAAAGACTCTTACAACCTGTCACAAATAAATCAATCAAATTTAAATGTTGGAGTCCTACTCCTAATTGTTGTAATGGCAAATACATCATTGTCATTTCACCGACTATAAAACAAACAAGAGTTACACACACACTCACAATAGCAACCTGTTGAGAACGCACACCTGCAATTCTTGTCACTGCCATAGCAATAACATATCCACAAATCAAATAAAATATTGATGACGTTATACGCAATGTTGAAATGACAACACCTAAGATGATTCCAACTGCTATCGCTACTACAAGACCACCTAAAATTGTTTTCACCCATTGAGAAGAATCTAGAAATTGATCATTATTTGATCTAAAGTATTTCTTTGCTTCTTGTTTTTCTTGATATTCCTTAAACTTATCCTGGAATGACATTATTCTTCACCTGCAATTTCTTTAATATATTCAAGCACCTGATTATGCAATTCATCTCTATCTAAAGCAAAATCAATAGTTGCTTTGATAAACCCAAATTTATCACCAACATCATAACGAACACCTTCAAAATCATAAGCATAGACTGCCTGACGATCCATTAAACGCTTAATTGCATCAGTTAATTGTACTTCTCCTCCAGCACCAGATTCTTGAGTTTCTAGTAACTCAAATATTTCAGGAGTCAATACATATCTACCTAAAACAGCCATTTGGCTTGGCGATTTATCAATTTCTGGTTTTTCAACCATACTAGACAATTTCACAAGCCTTCCTTCATGACTATGCATCCTATCAAGTTCAACAATTCCATATTTACAAACATCTTCTTTAGCAACTGTTTGTACACCAACAACAGAAGATTTTGTTTGTTCATAAGCATCAATTAATTGCTTTAAAGCAGGCTTACTATTTTTATTGACAACAACATCATCACCCAATAAAACTGCAAATGGTTCTTCACC
>ERZ827522.1001-NODE-1001-length-28777-cov-4.697166_pt1 | contig 28777 bp, 28 predicted proteins | sample MGYA00519580_ERZ827522 | MGnify/ENA primary metagenome ERZ827522 (study PRJEB31778, sample SAMEA3449340) | human gut metagenome | biome: human gut; feature: human-associated habitat; material: faeces | place: United Kingdom | collected 2010/2012 ... | reverse complement strand
GAGATACGCTTCCTTTGCCTCGTTGTCGACAATGCCAAAACCGTCAATGAAACACAGGACTTCAAAACGATTTTCTGCCGTTCTTCTTTTACCTCGGATTCTGTCATAGAGGAAATGGCACAGAAGCTGTTCGATATGTTCCGAGAGAATGTGACGGAAGAAGACAAGAAGAAAATTCTCAAGAGCAGTCATTACGACAAGATAGCACGACAGAACGCTTTCTGTCGCATAATAAATGGGCATAAGAATTATCGCAGCCCTATTGACAGCATTGTCGATGAGATTGTAAATGGGTCTTGCTTTGGCCTGACATCCACAAATGCCGATGAACTGGTAGTGGATTATCTTGCTAATCCAACCGGCTGGGCTGAACGGACGATGGAGAAAATCAAAAAGGCAAATTCCGGGCGGTCTGGACGCCTATACGGGATTACATTGGCTGTGGTGGAAGAGTTGACGGAAGAGTATATGAGAAAGTACAATAGTCCGAACACTCAGGAAATCATGTTCAGGCTTCTTGTGGAACTTGCTAAGCAATACGAAACCGTTCGCCTTGTCCTGAACATCAACGGTAAAACGACCGAAGTAAAGTATCCGGTCAAAGGTATGATGAACAGTGATATCCTGTACGGTGGAGGTTTCTCGACTTGCAACATCACCCCGCGCAGTGAAGAAAATCGCATCGAGGAGTTTATCGCGAACAACGATTCCCAACTCGAAGACAATCGCAGAATTCCCATCAAGTACATTCCCGAAGTCTATTACGGAAATAAGTTGATTTGGAAGAATCCGAATTTTGCAAACACCTGATTCCCAAAAAGGAGGAAATCGAAAATATGATTGCCAAAATCGGTAAAATGATGACCAAAAGGGAAGATAAATCGTTTTCCTATGAGGAGCTTGCAGCAATGCTCAAAACGAACCCTGATGCCCTCAAAACCTTTGATGAGGTCTATAAGACGCAGGTTCTTGAAAGTGGAGAGCTTCATGAAAATATGCTCCAGTGGGATACAGCTACAGTCAAAGCAATTCTCGACAAAAAGGTCTACTTCCCACCGGAACTTAATTCGCTCATTGACCGCATCGTCACAGAACTGGTGCTTGAAACGCGTCTGTACATCTACAACGCGGAACGCGGTGGCTATTATGTGACATACTCTGCCAACCGCGACTTTATGACAGAGGTTACAAACGAGGAGCTGAAACGCTACCCCGAAGAACTCCGTCCGCAGCTCACCGGAAAGTTGATGAAGATTGACATTTCTGAGCCGTCGTACAAGGAACTGCTTCAAAACTACGCAGGCTACAAGAATGCAAAGAACGACAGCACAAAAATGTTCTACTACAACATGTTCCGTCAAGGTCTTGACATCCTCGACCTTGATGACTTCACTTATCAGATGCTCGAAATGAATCCCAACACGATGGGATTCTGGCTTCCGCCGCTGGCAAAAGCGTTGTACGGGAACAAATTCTTCAGGATTCCTGATACCAAGATTTTGCGTGTTCCGCTGCCGATGCTGCAGCTCACTCGCCTTGGTTTTGAAACCCTGAATCCCATAACCAAGGAAATCGTGAACCGTTATTGCAAGCGGATATTCAAGCTGGATGAGCACGAGGATTACTTCATCAAGACCGGAACTTATTCTTCCAAGTATGAGTTTCGCAACGCTCATATCCATGACCCGAAGGAAATCAATGAGATGGGCGAGTATTTCCTGTTCCTGAATCATCTGACCTGTTCTATGGCTTCGCCGTTGAACAATACCTGCTTCTATGGTGCGAATACCACAAACGAGTGGGTGCTCAGGGAATATATCAAGGACAAGGAACACAACCCGACCATCTACAACGGTTTGCCGCTGCATACTGAGTATCGCGTATTCGTTGATTTTGACGCTGATGAGGTGCTGGGTATCAGTCCTTATTGGCGAGCCGATGTGATGAAGGGTAAGTTCAAAAACGCAAGCACACCGCAGGAACGCCACGACTATGTCATCTATCAGATGCACGAGGATATCCTGCAGTCTCGATATGATGACAGTGCTAGGATGATTTTGGATGAAATCAAGAAGATTCTTCCTGCTGTCGAACTGGTAGGACAGTGGAGTATTGATGTGATGCGCAATGGTGATGATTATTACATCATCGACATGGCGCTCGCTGAAAACTCTGCCCTGAACGATTGTGTGCCATGGAATAAACTTCGAGCCTACCCACAGCAGTGGTTGCCTGAACATGCTTAAGAAGACGACACAGTTCTTGCAAACTGCTGCAAAGTAGCTACAATAAAAGCACTAAGATAAATAAAAAGCGCTATTTGTTAGCTTCTATTATCTTAATTTAAAATCAAGTTACATTGCGACCATCTCGTCAGAGATGGCCGCTATTTTTTGCGAAAGGAATGAATTGAAAATGACAGCTATTTCTCCTATTAGAATTCACAAGCCAGATTCTTGCCACGGTTGGGGCATTGACTTCAATTATGAGCGGCCCTTCTGGGATGCTGATGCAACGAACTTTGTGGTCGCTGTGCGGCAGGCAATGCAAGATAAAAAAGGTTCAGCTATCTGGTTCCACCAAAGCGGGAGTGATTCCGAAATTCATGGTCGCTATTATGGTTACCAGTATTTTGAGGTCTGGGACGCATGTGCGGAAAAAGAAGCAAAGCGTATGGCGACTATGATTGCCGAGAAAATTCAAACGGTTGTATCTACAACTTGACAAAAAGTGAAATGAGGTAAGATTTATGAATATGAACGATACTATTGACCTGAGCGGAATCAGCGCAGATAATGTCTACCGTATCCGGAGGTCCAAAAAGAATGGTAAGCTCATTTCCTATAACGAGTACGGGAAGGTTATTATCATCAAAAATTGGAAGAGCCTTCATGTAGGATATGGCAAAGTGGTTTCCTTTGAAAACAGAGAAAACTGCATTCTCGCCACGATGAAGAATGTTCCTTATGACTTCTACGAGGAATACAACGAAAAAACTGGTGAAGTAGAGGCTGTTCCGTATGAGGAACTGACTCGTATTTTACAGGAGCTCGGTTTTGCACATGAATACAAAGAAGACATTGACAAAGACAATATCTTTGATGTATGGGCGAATCTGAATTCCGGCGTACTTATTACCATCGAAACCTGGAATCGAGACGGAGAACGAGGCTACAACTCAGTTAAGTGTTATGTGCCAGTGAGTGGTTGTGCTTTTGCGATGCGCGAATCGACCGGCTTTTCCTATGGCACCAGTTATTTAAGCTGCTTTAATATCGTGCATAATACGCGTGATTTTCCTTTGCACGATTGTTTAGCTTTCAACAACGGCTCTATGAATTGGGCTGGAAGTAGTCCTGCTTTGTGGCACTATGGAGAGGGACATGACATCAATTACGCCAAGGCCCTCGCCAAAATCCGTAAATTCAAGGACGCTGACATCGGCGAGCGTTTCAATATGCAGTTGGATGATGCGTTTAAACAATACGCTAAAAATGGCTACTTAGTAGATTGAAAGGTACAACATGAAAACGACAGGGCATTATTATCGTTCGCGCAAAGAATATGAGCAGCGAACGGGTAAATCCAGCAAGTATATCCAAAACAATCCATCTATTCACATCAGTGGCAGCGTAAGAGGAATGCGAAAGCTTTTCTGGGGCTACGAATGTGATGTTGTACGGGTCGGCTCATGGATTTACAAGGTGTGAGGTATCGCTATGCTTGTTCTCAATAATGATGGTTTTCTGCTCACAGTTCGTGAATTTGTTGAGTGGGAGTACAATGGCGGAAGAGGCGATTTTCAGCCGGATGCAACATTCCGCACTTGGAACAGTTTACCCGTTGATGCAAAAATCGGGTATGTTGCTTGTAGCGTGTATGGAGATGTTGTAGGAGAAAGTAGCTTGCTTATCAAGGTAGGCAACAAAACATATCTCCTGCACAATGCTCAGAACGACGTGAAAAAACTGGAAGCGATTGACGAATATCTAAACGAAGTATATCGCAAAGCAGAGCATTCGTTCAAAAGCAAAACCGGAACATCGTTCAATCAAACATCGCTAAATGTCCGACTTGACGCGATTGCTCAATACATCGAAGACAACTTCGATAAATGTATCGAAGCTGCGAAATGTGCAATTCACATTTCGGAGGTTTAGTGCCTAAAACCCGCTTGCTCATGCAGGTGAGCAGCCTTTATCAAACACTCTAAAATACAAAGGAGTATGAAGAATGTATAAGATTTTGAAACGCGGATACTATTACAACGACGCGCATAAGTCCGAGGATGAATATCTGCCTGCATCCTATCCGACAGAGGATATGGCATATATGGCAGCAGAGCTGAATGCTTTTGCGGCCGCGCAGGAACTGAATTTAAGCAACCGGGAAAATAACGGCAGTGCAGAGAGCGTGTTCTTTGCGGTCGATGAAGACCCGGATGACTTCGATTTTGTGGTTCGTTGCTGGGACGGCGATGATTATCAGATTGAAAGCCGGTATAAGGTCATCAAAGAAGAAGAGGAGTAAATACATGAGTGAAAAACGGAAAGATTATATCTCATGGGATGAATACTTTATGGGTATTGCTATGTTATCTGCAATGCGCAGTAAAGACCCCAACAGTCAGGTAGGCGCATGCATTGTGCGTGACAATAAAATCCTGTCACTGGGATACAACGGTATGCCGATTGGCTGCGACGACGATATCATGCCTTGGGGCAGGGAAGGCGACGACCTTGATACCAAGTACATGTATGTCTGTCATTCTGAGCTGAACGCGATTCTCAATGCTGGCAAGGACCTCCACGGTTCCACGATATATGTGACGCTCTTCCCGTGCAATGAGTGTGCGAAAGCAATCATTCAAAGCGGAATCAAGCGTATTGTCTATCTGGACGATAAGTACAAAAATTCCAATAATAATATTGCAGCGCGTCACATGTTCAGGATTTCCGGCGTTGAGACCAAGAAATATGAATTGAGTGAACGTCCTGTCACACTTAACTTGTAAAGAAATGGAGCAACACAATGAAAATCCATCATACTACTGCGCTTGGCGTATGCGATACCTACGAAGTCGTAACGGAACCGCCTCTCGGCTATACCATTTGGAATATCGGCGATAATGCACCGGAAGGCTACCTCCCGTTCTGCAGACTCAAATTTATGCAGCCGTTTGAGGGCGGACGCGAAATTGAGTCGGATACCCTGAAAGCCATGAAGTGTGACGGTGCAAGGGAAATCTTAGCCGCCATCGGACTGGGTGCCGAAACCTCCGCCGAGATGAAGGAGTTCATCAAGAAGCACGAACGCAACCCCCGCAGAAGTTGGGAGTGCGAAAGGATGCGTGCCGCTATCCCGTATCTTGAGAAAATCGGGATGTGAAAAGCTTTTTTTGTAATCACCTTGCCTTTTGCTGCAAAATCGATATACTAAGTATATCCGATAGATAAAAAACAGTAAAAATTCAAAATCGATATACCGCTATCTCGTGAGAGATGGCGGTTTTTTGTTGGAAAGGGGATAAAATATGTTTTTGTATCAGTTTGAGGAAAAATGGGAGGAACTTGGTTGGTCTGTGTCTTATGATGACAACGATACCGTTGAATTAAGTCAGGGCAGTCCTGCTGGTGAAGATTTCTATTTCACCGTTCCAAAACTGAATTTCTGTGATGAGGTATTTGATTACGCGAATGACTTTGACCCGGAAGAGCACGCAAAAGAAAACCTCGGTATGTCTGGTGCGCCGGGTTTGCGGGAGCTTCTTGATGATGCAGATGCCATCAAACGTATGCTGTTGGAGCTCTCGGAAGCACTGTGTAAGGTAGAACGCGAGGCTACCCGGTGGTATTTGATTGATGCGGACAATTTTGAGTGCCGTCGTCAATTCGGTACAGAAGAGTTCGAATTTTATGCCATCACCAAAATCACTGACCATGATTTTATGGCGGTTCATGAATTCGTAAACCTTGATGCGCTCGATATCCGAGAACTGCGTAAACTGCTGCTTCTTTCCCTTGAGGATGAAAAACATCCCCAAAAAACCTCCTTGTCAGAAGCTATTATCGATATAGCTGAGAACAAGTTTAGGTCTTTGGAGTATGTGAGCTCTTACAAGTCTTTTTCGAGTTTTGACGACGCCAAACAGTACATCATCGGCGAAATGGGAACGGAGAAAGTTCCTGAGCTTTTCAAAAAGTCCGTGACAAGTTCGCGTAGTGAGGATGAAAATCTTGGTCCGGATGAGGCCGTATTTCTGACCCGCTGCGTCGATGAAGACTATGAAAGTGTAGAGGAAACCGTAGCCATTTCGAAACGTTGGCTCGAAAACAATATCAAGGAGACGGCAGACGAAGAAATGTCTGATTTAGAGACATTTTTGCGTAATTACACGACAGACGATGTCAATGAAGTTCTGGGCATGGCAATTCTGAATAACGCTGTTGCGTTCACCTATTGTGATGCACGCAAAGAAGCATTTGAAATGTACGGAACCGAAAGTTGGATGGCAATGGCTGTCGTTGATTTCGTTGCCAGTAAGTTAGAGGGTTCGGCAGAAGGTAATAATGCTGCCAGTATGGTAAAAAAGCTGTTCGCAAGATAAGCCTGCAGCGCAGTCTTCTTGCCTTTTGCTGCAAAGTCAATATACTAAGTATATCCGATAAATAAAAGGCAGCAAAAATTCAAAATCGATATACCGCTATCTCGTAAGAGGTGGCGGTATTTTTGTTGTCAAACAAGTAAAAAGGAGCGTAATTTTATGAGTATGCCGATTTCTGTTTGTAATGACACTTTTAAAATCAACAATGTCGTTTTCCTTCCTACGAAGGATGTAAAGAAAGAAAATCACACTATTTGGGTACTTGAGTACAGCGATAACGCCATATTCATCGTGGATGCCAGTACATGGGATGAAATTGATGAGGTTATCAAAGAGACTATCCGTGATATGCATTCCGAGAATGCCGTGCTGAAACGAATTTCGTCCTTTACCAACTTGCAGGACAGTCATGGTCTTGTGATGCAGGAAGGACGGCTTGGCGAAATTGCTAAGCATTTTGACCTTGAGACCATTTATCCGTATGCCAACGGATGGTATTTCGGTGAAAACCTTTACCTTGCCAATGGCGATGCGTGGGATGGCAACAATATCTACAAGGTAACTGTCGATAGTGGGCTTGCATGGCCTATGAATGTCATTGTTCGTGCATTAAACTCCTGTGACGCGGTAGATAAGGCTGTTGATTTTCTTCATGCGGAGTCTATGCCCTGTGTACAGGATGTCTGTGACATTACGGAAGATGAAAGCAAGGAATATGAGGATGGCGGTTACGGGATTTACGGAAATCACGGTTCCTGCTATGCTCGAATTCTGCAAATTGAAACTATTGTGGAGGATTGATTTTATGGGCAGAGGTAATATTTGTCCCGATGGGAAATACGAAGGCGTTGTTTATGTAGACTATGACAATGTCCTCTGTTACACCAAAAAGGACGATTCTGAGCAAAGGCTGCTGAAGGATATTTCCTATGAGGAGATGCCGGAATTCGAATTCGATGATGATGCAAGCCAGTTGTTGCTGGACGAGTATCGTACAAACCTTGTAAATGAGATGATGCGCCGTTACCAAAGTTTCGAGGAACCCAATCAGACTTGGCTACCTAACCACAGGAACGGAAAGGTTATTCTCGAAAACAAGTTGTTCTATATCATCGTTGAGGATAACGAATGGGCTGAGGCTGTCGAACTGATTCAGAAGGAGTCCGAGTACGGCGATGTAGATTTATCCGGTCTGCAGAAACAACATTACCGGCATTATCTGGACGCAATTCAGGATATTTTGCTGGAGCAGTTTGGAGAAGTAGGCATATACACCGGGCCGTGGACTTCTGGAAAAATTACCAAGGGAGAATCTAACGGTTCTCAGTGTGGTACGAAAGGTGCTGCATGATTAGGAGGTAAACTTTCATGGGATATGAAATCATGTATAAGAAGGTATTTTTAAAAGCAACGGACGAGATGGGAGTTGATTTATATACTCCCGTATGTCTTATAGGCCCCAACAATGTAACGCAACGACACTGGGCTGGCAATCACTACAGCGAGCGTCGTTGTCGGGATTGGACTTTGATGCTCAATGCATTGGCGCTTAACAAGGAAGGACTTTATGATAAGTTCGCACACATGATGCAGCCGAATCGTGCCGATTGCGAGATGTGGAAAAATGGTAGTCGGTGGGTATATGGCAAGGATATTCGGCGCTGGTTGGATTCCGGCATGGCTTCTGCTGTTACCATCGAGGATTTGCTAAAAGCGAATCATCGAACCGGATTTTCCTGTCGTGTTCTGTACTATAAAAATACAGAAGATATGCGTTTGACATCTGCATCGGAATGTGAAGTCATAGTTCGTGACACAAAGTCGTTTCTTGCGTGGGCTAAAAGTGCGAAATCCAAAGAGAAAGAGTTGAACAAAAACAATAAGACTGATGTTTTCTTTGAAATCAATTTTATGTCTGAGGATATTCGGATGCCAAGCAGAAAGCCTCGCGGCCATGAAAAAGTCTTGATTAAGGAAGGAAAGCGGTACGTAGAAAATATAGAGTATAAAAACGAAGCAGGAAAGAATATTCCTAATCGTGTTTGTATGACATCTGATGTAAAAGATGCGAAGGAATTCACGTTTGAGGAAGCAGCAGCGATTCAGAACGATTTCTCGATGGTTTTCCCATCTTTAAAAAAACAAGGCTCGTATCTACAAAGGTTCAAAGTAAACCATTCGATGCGATTATTGCTTTCGAGGATGTTGATGGCACAGAGAAGTTTGTTGCGAAAAATACTCGCTCCCGCCTTTTCGTTGCGCTGGATGAGGAAGGCGCAAAGCGATATGCAGATAAGTCATCCGCACAAAAAGTGTGCGCTGCATTGAACGAAAAGAGGTATTCGCGTTCTGTTAAGAACGGTTCTTTCAGAGTTAAATTTTTGATTCCGTGTTAAAATAATTTCTGCGGCTCACGTTTGTGGGCCGCTTTTTTTGTCGCCTTTTCGATTGACCGTTATTGCTATTTGTGGTATAATATAAATATGTCGTATGGGAGGTGATTTAATTGCTGTCGCTGGATAAAGAGGATTTCAGCGTTAAGGTGCGCCCATCCAAAGATAAGCAAAAAGACGTGGGTGTCATTTATTATAAAAACAATCCCATATATGTATTTATCCGTAATACATCTGTGGGCATTAAAGAGAAGAAGGATTGCGACTATTCAAACAACGAACAATATGGAAATCTTTTGATTTCGATGATTGTAAAAGGACAAAACAAGACTGCTTCGCATAACCTTCTGTATCATCTATTAAAGGAAAATGCCGGGACATGGGAATCTCCCATCATAAAAGTTCCATCAATTTTTGAACTGTACCGTGACCCTTGCTGCAAAGTAGGTACAATGAAAGTAACCGAAACAAACACCCCAAACGAAGGAGAATCCCAATGCGATTTTTAAGAAAAATGTTTTCCGGTAAACTCGGCAGGGCGCTTATGCCGATTGTTTCCATCATCCTGTTTTTGTGGCTCGTACAGAGTTCGATGGGCCCGGACACTGATATTTCCGATGTTGTACAGGAAATTTTCAATACCGTTTCATCCAGCGCCAGTATGACCGAAACGGAACCAGACAGAAATAACTTTGAAACCAGCAATACGGGTACCTCGCAAACCAACAACAGCGAAAGTGTCGGGGATAGTCTTCATGCAATAAAGACAAATCCTTCCGATTTTATCTCTGTTTCGGATATCCCGGCATATTCCGGCGATGCGTATGTTGCGGTCAATGATAATGTACCTTACTTCACCGACGAAGATTATTCTACCGAACCTTTCGAGTATTACTCAGACCTCGATTCTCTTGGTCGCTGCGGGCTTACCTATGCCGTTGTCTGTCAGGAAACCATGCCGACCGAGAGGAGAGAAAGTATCAGTGAAGTAAAACCAAGCGGGTGGAAAAATCAGAAATACGATTTCGTGGATGGTGGGTGGGTCTACAATAGATGTCACCTCATCGGATTTCAGTTGAGCGCCGAAAATGCCAACAAATGCAATCTCATCACGGGAACAAGGTACCTGAATATTGAGGGAATGCTTCCGTTTGAGAATATGGTCGCAGACTATGTTCACGAGTCCGATGGACATGTATTATATCGTGTTACCCCTATCTATGACGGAGATAACCTTGTAGCAAGCGGCGTACTCATGGAAGGGTATTCCGTAGAAGATTCCGGCGAAAGCATTGAGTATTGCGTATACTGCTACAATATGCAGCCGGGAGTAGAAATTAACTATGCAACCGGTGAGAACTGGGCTGCGTAAAGATACATTTGAAAGGATGTGATTCCCATGGCTTATGAGTTCAATAATGATGACCATTTTGATATGAAGAGTCAGATGATGGTCGGGAAAATCGGGGAAAATCTATTTTTGAAAATTTATGGAAATTCCCCGCAGTGCGAAATTGATGACCTGAGAGATGATGCGGTATTCCAAGACAAAGATGTCGATTTCCGTGTTCGGCAAGTAAAAAACAGCGAAGGGAATCCTATTCCTGCCGCTAAACAGTCGTCTTGGCTTATTGAGGTTAAGACTGACCTCAATGATTCGGGGAACGTTTATGTTGAGACGGAAGTCGTAACGCTTGTTAAGCAGGGTTATCATGTGAAAAGTGCATCGACCAAGATTGGCTGGCTGTACGGCTCTAAGGCAAAATTCATCTTCTATTATTATCCGGCTACCAATCAAATCTTCCGTATCAATCGCCTTGATTTTATCGAGTGGCTCCATAATTATCATATGGGAGAGGCAGCAAGGCGTTGCGTTGATAGTCAGGGCCGCGAGATTCTGTGTACGGAAGATTACCCCTATGATTACATGGCATCAAATGATAATTATGGCGGGAAAGACGGACAGAATAAGAATGTCATCTATCATGGGACTGGGCTTCTCGTTCCCATCCGTCATCTTATTACTCTGGCAAATCAGGAGGAAGATGAGCGGAAACGCGGATTGCACGACAAGAAAACCGTTGTGGTTTATGATATCGGGGAACAGTATGACATTCAGTCATCTGAGGTTTTGAAACAGTACACCTTTCTATCTTCTTTTGTTTTTGAAACGAAGAATAAGCACTATCACTGGATGCGCGATATTTTTGCGCGAACTCCTAAGCAGAGTGTGTAATTAAGATGTTTTCGCGTGTACCTGATAAATATACTCGTTCAACAAACTACAGAACAGAATTCATAAGACACTGGCCGCCCGAACCCGGAAACTATTATCATTGCGTATATTGTGGGCGGAGAATCCATACAGACAAAATGCAAGTAGACCATATCATATCTGTTGATATGGCGAAGAAGAATTGGCTTGCAAGAAGACTCTTGCCCAAAGAAGGGGTCAATTCCATAAAGAACCTTGTACCCTCATGTCAGCGTTGCAATAGAAGGAAAAGCAACTATGGTGGGTTGTGGCTGATACGCGGATACTATTGGCGAATCTGTCTTCCTATATTTATAATCCTTCGTATTGTTTTAATCGCAGGTGCAATCGTATTTGCGCTGATGCTGCTTGGCGTGATTAGCAATAAGCCTCTGGTTGATTTTGTGAATGGGATTGTTCTTGGTTTCTTTGGAAAATGACATTGCAATTTGCTGGTCGCTTCGCACCAAGTATTACAAAGAAAGGATATGATATAGCCATAGTAAATAGTATCTGACTATTACGTATAGTCAAAAAAAACAGACAAACATTGTACAAAATGCATAACAACTTGTTGCTTTGTTTGTGCAAGTTTGCTGTTGCAACCCTCATAGGTTGTGTTAGATTGAAATATCGGGGGCCCAGCGTGTGCCATCGTAGATGAACCGTTGCAACCCTTATGGGTTGTGTTAGATTGAAATTGTGCAGTGAGCGAATCAGCGTAAAACTTTGGCGGTTGCAGCCCGCATGGGTTGCGTTAAATCAAAAAAGAGTCTGCTTAATGCAGGCTCTTTTCTTTTTCCTCTTTTTTGGCAGTAAATGCGGCAAGGAATTCCTCAATTTCATTGTCGTGGAGCACTTCGAAAACATAAAGGACGACATATTCAACATGGCTTATGACTGGTTCAAACAATCGCGCATACGCTTTCCCGACACGGGTGTGTCCGGATTCAATTAAAACACCCTTTTTCTCCAACGAATCCAAAACAAGGAAGATATAATGCGGGTTCCATTTCATTTCACCGCGCTGTCTGGCGATTTCCATTACATCCAATTGAGTCAATGGCTTATCGGCATGCCAAAAAATACGCATGACAATCTTCTCCGTTTTTGTCAAATAAGGGAAATCAGCCATAAAAAACCACTCCTCAAGTTAAGATGGATATAGTATCCCCAGAAAAAACGAAATTATAAGCCCTTGTGGAGGGCTCTCTTGCAATTTGCTGCAAAGTAGGTATACTGAATACATTCCAAAAATAAAAGCAAACAAATATTCAAAATCAACGTACCGCCATCTCATTATGAGGTGACGGTATTTTTGTTTGCTACAGGTGCGAATGATAAGTGAGCATATTTTTGCCGATTGCTTCGCACCAAATATTATAAAGAAAGGATATGATTCCATTGCAGTAAGTAGTATCTGACCATATTGTTTGGTCAAAAAGCAGACAAACATTGTGCAAAATGCACGACAACTTGTTGTTTCGTTTGTATAAGTTTGCTGTTGCAACCCGTGTGGGTTGTGTTAGATTGAAATAGCTGTGCTATCGGCTCCTTGTTGTCTGCGACAGCGTTGCAACCCACATGGGTTGCGTTAGATTGAAATGATTACCACATATCTACCACATACAGACCGTTGCAACCCACACGGGTTGCGTTAGATTGAAATGCAAATGCCCAATTAAAATAGCTGTAGTGGCTACAAAGGTATTGCAAGTTGCTGCAAAGTTAATACTATATTAGTAGTACGATAAATAAAAAGCGTGGTCACTCTTTTATTAACATTAAAGGAGTGGCTTTTTCTCTTAATCGTACAAGAAACATTTTTTATTTAAAAAAGGAGTACGTTATGGATAACACTAATAATACCCGTTTCAACATGCCCATGTCTTCTATTGACAGCAAGGGCCTTCAGTATTTGTCTGACCGACTGAACAAGAACCCCAACTCTCGCTTTGTTTGTGCCATTGCACGCCTGAACCCGAAGGGTACGGCCTATATTGGCATGAACAAGAGCGGCAAGGAGTTTGTCACCATTCCTGTGGTGGCGGACTATGCCGATAAGGCAGCTCATTACGCCGGTCTGTCTGACAAGGAAGACGGCGCTGGCCTGTTCTACACGCTGATGATTTCCGGCAGCGCCGCTACTCGTTATGCGAACATGCTTCGCAAGGGTATGCTGCGTTCCGGCACCGAACTCATCCTGACCGGTCTGTCTGAGATTCGTGAAACCACTGGTCGCGACGGTAAGACATATCGCAACCCGACCGTCTATGTTTCTACGCTGGATATTTCTCGCTGGGCAAAGAAGGAGAACACTCCTATTGCGCTGCGCGACAATGTCGGTGGCGGTGCTGCACCTGCCGCATCCGCTGCTCCCAGTCATACTGCCGCCGCTCCTCAGCCTGCATTCCAGGCCCCGTCTATGAACGACGATATGGAGCTGTTGGAGGACAGCGATGACCTGCCGTTCTAAGTAAGGCACAATCAAAATAACACGGTAAATTAAATACTGCGGGGATAGGGGAATAGAATCCTCTACCCCCGCTCTTGGTTTCTAACGGAACCTTTACTTACAGAAAGGAATAAAACATGGATTGCATTTTTCATTTTCACAGAAACACTTCCTTGCCCATCAATGGTCTTGTGGATTTTCTGAATGACCGCGATTTATACACCGGGAACTACGGTTCCTTCAACGACGAGACTGCGGCGATTGCACGCCGCTCCTTGTACTACTCGAATGGCAACAATAAGATGCCCACGAACTCTGGTATGATGACCGCAGGTTTTGCTAAAGCGTTGAACCGTGCTTTGCAGGTTCATACATGGCCTATGTGTGGTGACGGTTACGGCTACAACAATACCGCTGATATCGACAATCAGACCTGTGTTGCTGCTTATACCGTTTCCTCGACATACAACTCTCAGAAAATCGGTTTCGGAACACGGCTCTCCATCCTCTACAAATTCTCCTCGAATAAATTTTTTCTTGGTGATGAGAAAGGGAATGCGAAGAGTCTTGCTGATGTCCAGAAAACGCTTAAAGTTTACAGCGAGCCTTTCCTGTTCTGTATGTGGGGTTACTACATGCAGGATAAGGAATTTCACGACACCTTTAATAAACTTCTTGTTTTTTACAAGAGAATTATTGCAAAGACCAGTACGCCCAGTGTGAATAAAAATGACGTGGATGCAGCAAAAAAATGCGCATGTAAGCTGGCAGATATTGCCTACTTTATGAGCACGAAAGATAAGGTTGCAAACTCCAAATTGGAGTCCAGAGTGATTCCCAATCCTACTGTCAACAGTGTTGGCGGTCTGTACGATACTCTGGTTGCCACGGATGCAGCTGCCCCCACCGCCTTTATCGGCAACATTTCTCCTTTCAAGGATAGTCGTGGCAAGGATATGGCTGTTTCTGAGCCGGAACCCGAGTCTGAGAAGCCTAAAACTGCCGCAGACTTGGAAAAAGCGTTCCTTCTCAATAAGAAGCGCGTTTTGACTGATACGGAGAAGGCACTGCTCATCGTCCCTGATTCGCACATTCCCGGCGTAGAAGCCTATTCGCTTTGCAAACATATCCAGAAGAGTTCCAAGACGCCTCGTCCCATCCGCAACATTCTGCTTCGCGGTGAGGCCGGTACCGGTAAAACGGAAACCGCAAAGGATATTGCTCTCGGTCTCGGCTTGCCTTATGTGTTTGTTACCTGTTCGAGCGATACGGAAATCTATGACCTGCTCGGCCAGATGATGCCCAATAAGCCGAACGAGACGCCTATGAGCATTGACGAGTATCAGAATGCCTATGGCGATTTGGACTTGAACGCTCTGCCTACCGCAACGGACATTTCCAATGACCCCGAAATGGCGTACAAGGCTATCACTGGCAAGAAAAAACGCGATGCGACAGAAGCCGATTGCCTTGCTGCAATTATTCAGCGTGCAACGGCAGGCGGTGCGGATTCCGGCGCGAATGGGTTCCACTATGTTGAGTCTCCTCTGATTCAGGCCATTCGGAATGGTTGGGTCTGCGAGATTCAGGAACCCACCGTCATTGCGAAGCCCGGTGTTCTTGTTGGTTTGAATGGTTTGCTGGATTCTACCAGCGCCGTTAACCTTCCTACCGGCGAAACGATTCGCCGCCATCCCGATGCCGTTATCATTGCTACTACAAACATCTCCTATGAGGGTTGCCGGGATATGAACCAGTCCGTTTTGTCTCGTTTCCAGATTAAAATGGACATCCATGCGCCCGAGGATACCATTCTCGCAGAGCGTTTGCGTTCTATGACTGGCTGCCCGAAGAGCGTCAGGGTTCCTCAGATTCTGAAAGCATACCACGCTGTACTGAACACCCTGAAGACCTTGTATCTGACGGATGGTTCAGTCGACCTGCGTACGCTGGCGGATTGGATTAGCAGCTACATGATTACAGGCAGCTATATGGAATCTGCAGAGATGACCATCATTCCTTCTGCAACAGCAGACGAAGAAGGCATCAATAAGGTTCGCGAAGTAATTCGCAAACTGGTCTAAAAATAAATTGGCCCACAGCTTTGCGCTGTGGGTCTTTTTTGTTTGACTATTTACTCTATTTGTGGTATAATAAGAATATACGAATGAGGGAGGAATGAAATGCAATTATACGTGCAGGCATGGCTTCTTGATAAGGATGGGAATCGTGTAAAACAGAATATGGCGATTACCATCCATCACCCGGAAGCGATGACCGATGAAAAAGCGGAGCAGCTTCTTGAATCATTGAAGGACGAGCTGCTGCAAAAATGGGGAGACGATTACACGCTGGAAAGCATCGATTTTGTCCCCGAACAAAATCTGGATATGAAAATTGTCGAGGGCGGCGAAATCCATAGCTGGCACAATCTTTATTACAGGGTTGTTGCTCTAAGCGTAAAGGATATGCAAATCGACTTTAGAACGGATGCTCTGTTTTCTGTAAACTTGGGCAAAAATCCATTGCTGGTTAATCGTCAGATAAAGGAAACGATTCGTTCGGAACTGTTCAATGCCTATAAAGAAAATACCGGGCTTGATGCGTACGACATTCAGGAAATCAGTCCTGTTGAGTACGAAAAGCTGCGGCAAAACGGTATGGAAGAGCTTTCTGGCGAAGAGTATAATAATTAAAACACACATAGTTAAGGAGATTTTGTATGAATCAGGATATTGAAAGTATGTTTAACGGCACTGTTCAGGAAACCGCTGATGCACGAGATGCTGTCTCGGATGTTATCAGCGAGAATTCCAAACTAAATGGCGATTTCGAGTCCAGTGGCAACATCGAGATTCGCGGCACTGTCATGGGTAACGTCGTTATTGACGGTATGCTCGTCCTGCACGGTGCTCATGTCGATGGCAATGTCAAAGCCAAGATGGTGTATATGAGCAAGGGCAGCGTGAACGGCAGCATTGTCGCAGACAGCGTTGTTGACATCGATGGCACTGTTGGTGGCTCCGTCGATGGAGATAAGGTCATCGTTCGAAAAGACAGTGTCGTGAGCGGACAGTACATTCATTGCCAGTCCATTGCGGTGGAGACGGGCGCACAGATTGACTGTTCCGTAAAGACGGGATACATTCCCAGCATTAAAGAGGATAATCTCCCTGCGTTGGGCGCAAACCCCGCAGAGGAAGTTTCTCCCGTTGACGCGTCCAATGTCTCTTCCGTAATCGATGAACTCATCGCGCCCACGCCTGTGGTGAAGAAGAAAACGGCCGAGAAGAGCGCTCCGGTAAAGGATGAGTTTGCTGCATCGTTTGGAGTGAATGATGCCACTGACGTTGACGATTCCTCCGGGTTCCTTGCTGATGATGTGCTGAAAGCTATCAACGGGTAATCGTCATGAAAGCCAAGTTTTTGGTCCGAGTAGTGGGAAAGGATGGAAAACACCTTTTCCCGTGCTTGGCTTTCACTGCCAGAATCTTACTCAAACAAGGAAAATGTAGTGTTGTATCTACAAAACCATTAACAATCAAACGAAATGATAAAGACGGTATCCATTTTATAACCAAACGCAAAATCAAGCTCTTTTGTGCCACATTCTTCTGGTTATCGATTGTTTATCTGGAAGTATTCCTTATGCGGATAACGCAGAGCGAAAGGATGTATTCTGACGAAAGTATCATAGTCGATATCCTGAAGTTAGTGTGCATTTCGGCTGTTTTTGCTTGCGGGTATATTATATGTCTGCCGCCAGAGCCCCTTTGCGAGACGAACCAAACAGAAGTTTAATCTTCGAAAATTTATGATTGACTACCTAATGTTTTTATGGTATAATATAAGTATAGCAACGAGGAACGCTTCCCTTGTTGTTATCGCGCTTCCTGTTAGGAGAGTCGTGTAGAGGCGGGGAATTTCCTTTCACAACCTCATGCTGCGAGAAATCAAGGGTTGAGTCCCCGCCCTCGGTTTAAGGCCCGAGCATTTTTACTCAACACCTTGCAAGCCTTCCAAACGTAACTGCTGCATTTGTGCAGCAAGACGGCATGTGCAGTGCAAAAGGCTGCATGCACCCATGACAGACGGGAAAAAGTCTGTCTTTATATGGCCTGTTGGTCAAGCGGTCAAGACACGGCCCTTTCACGGCTGTAACATGGGTTCGATTCCCGTACAGGTCACCAAGGCGTTTATAAAACGCTTCTCCTATCCCTTTCCATAACAGCGGCAGTATTCTTGCTGCCATCATGCTTCTGTAGCTCAACAGGCAGAGCAGTTGTTTTGTAATCAACAGGTTGCAGGTTCGATTCCTGTCAGGAGCTCCATGGAGTATTCGTATAGCGGTTAGTATCCCTGCCTTCCAAGCAGGTGGCGTCGGTTCGATTCCGATATACTCCTCCAAATTTCCACATCGGCAGAGCGTCTGCCAATCATGGGGGCATAGCTCAGCTGGGAGAGCACCTGCTTTGCAAGCAGGGGGTCGAGGGTTCGAATCCCTTTGCTTCCACCATTTAGAAATGAGGTTACAAGCAATCATGGTAAACATTCACATTACCAACACTGACACCATTCAGTTGGAAGCGATTACCACCGCGCTGATTGAAAAGTTCGGTAAAGAAAACATCATCGATGTTTCTGTTTCACGCGACAAGAACAGCGAGGATAATCGTTCCGTTGTTCTCAAACTCGTTTTCAAGGAAGGTCTTGCTGTTCATCTTGGCGAGTTTGTCGTCGAAGTAAGTGGTTTCTGTGCCGGGTTCAGAGGCACTGGCCCCTACAATCTTCTGAATTGCCTTCGAGCAGCGGGAATCGACGAAAATCTTCTTTCCGATGAAATCGTTTATGATGACAGAATGGTCATCGTGAAAGAAGACTGGAAACGCGAAACTGCCGAGTATGGCTCATTTCGTTCCACTGATGTCCTGTAAAGGATAACACACAAGCGGATTTTTCCGCTAATATGGCCCGATAGTTCAACTGGTTAGAGCACCAGCCTGTCACGCTGGAAGTTGTCGGTTCAAGTCCGATTCGGGTCGCCATAAGCCACTCACGAAGACAGCCAAGATTGGCGAGTGGGAACTGTATATATGCAGTTAATGTCTTCTGCAATACGGGGTATAGCAATGGTAGCTTATAAAAATCGACCGAGAAAATCTACGACTTTAATCGTGGAACGAAAGGTTTGTTTCTATCTTGCACAGATAGGAATGGATGAATTTTTTAAGAACCATTGTGTGAAAACCATCGAATCGGAGGAGCTTTTCAGCATCCTCCAATCGGCAAGAACAAGCCGTAAAAACAGAAACAGACTTTGCGCAGTGAATATTCTTACTGCCTAAGGCATTTGGTAACAGAATGCCTGCCCATGGAGCTATATGCTCTGCCATGGGATGGGGTGATGGCTCACCCTTATGACGAGGACTGCCAACTCTGCGGCAGAAATGTACGCAGTTTAATTATTCGCCAAGAATCCCACGATTTTAATCGCGGAAGAAGCCAACGGTCTCATAAGTCGATGGTTATAGGTTCGAGTCCTATCCCCGCAACTACGTCCAAGCCATGACGTTAAACTGACTATTCACCAATCCGTACAGCCAACCAATCTTGTGTTGTGGATTGGTCATCATCGGGGTGTAGCACAAGAGCGATGCGTAGGCTCAATGCGGTAGTGTGATACTGCCAATCCCGCTCATGTCAATCGGTCGGACACAAAACGGCCGAAATATTCTGGTATCGAATACGACGGTTGCAATGCACCATGGTTAATTCGCCCGCAGCGCACGGGAAAAGGTGGTTCAACTCCACTTGCCAGAGCCATAACCTGTTGGAAGCAATTCTAACCGGTTAAATAAAACAGGGAGGACACTCCGATGCAGTAATTACCGCGTCCGATTGTCAAAATCAACGAAAGGGTCACTCCGATGCATTGATTCACCTGATGACAGGCAGCTCCTGTCTTAAAACGTCGTGATGGGTAGCGCCCATCGAACTGGACCAGTCCACATCTGGTTCGGAGGGCATGTTGGTTTTGGCTGACATGCTCTGCCACCCATAAAGACAGCCTCCACGCGGCGGGTGGTGGACAACAGCTTCAAAAGTCGTTGACGAATGTCTTATTAGGGAGCCGTGTGGGTAGGTGCTCCCTCTGGGCCATCGCTCAGAACTTATGAATCCTACCCCATTAAGCACGCAGACGTGCGTCCCCGTTAAGCCGGGGCGTGTCCAGACGCGATAGGCCGTATTGTCAAAAAGGCTGCTGCACGGTTCTCTGGTAAGTAAGACGCAGCCTCATAAGTGCATGGTACGGATTGGGACAACCGGAACCGGGCTCACGAGCCCAATGTCTACAAAGGAGGAACCCCTGATTGACGGCTGTGGTCGCCACGAGGGTTATGTTAAAAACCTGTATAGGCAAAAACATCGTAGAAATCCAGCAATGGAAGTCCAGAGACCCAATAGTTGTTGTTCTCGTACAAAGAGATATCGACAACGGGTAATTTGAAGTTGACCTGTAGTCAAATGAGAGTATATCAAGGCCCAAGTAGTGCCCAGTCAGCACCGACGGAATTGATGTGCCCACGAAGCACTACGAAGGTATCGTATCGGGGCCGACCACCTATATAAACGAGCGATATAATGGGGCTAAAAGGGTTCACCCATATTTTTTCGAGAAGTGGCGCAGTGGTGGCGCAACGCCCTGATAAGGCGGAGGCCACAGGTTCGAATCCTGTCTTCTCGATACTGTGCTTGATTGACTCAGTTGGTAGAGTAGCGCATTCGTAATGCGCAGGTCGGCAGTTCGAGTCTGCCATCAAGCTCCATAAGAGCGTGAAAATTTCACCTTCACCCATAAGATTTGCCCCATAGAGAGTAGCGTAGATATTGTATCTTTCGTTAAATCTCTGTGGGGCAATTTTAGCATATGATGGCATTCTTTTTATCTTTGTTGATTGACCATCAACGCTATTTGTGGTATAATATAAATAGATGATAAGATAGCAAGTGAGGTTGTTTATGGGACCAGCGTTAACTCATGTAAGTATGAAATACGGTGATAGCGGGTGGAAACATGTCACGGCAGAGGAAGCAGAGGCATTGTTTCCAAAGCAATCCGTTCCAGCGGGGACACGCCAATTTATCTGCGAATGCTGCGGTCAATATGTCTCTTTTACTAAAGACGGCATCAATGTGCGTCATTTTAAACATAGCAGAGGAGAAGAGGATAAGACCTGTGAGGAAAGAGTAGCAAGAAATGCCGAATGTGAAATCGTACAGTATAATACATACGATTTTCCCCTGCGTTTAGCCTTATACGACACGGACCTCAATCTTTCTATTGGTATTCCTCAATGTGCAATCAAGGCCAAGGATATAAAAGTGACTGTACAGGGAAAGCGAGAAGGCGGACACGAATACACAATCAGAAATGAAGCCGCCTCCGGACTGGTATGGTTAGACCTTAATAAGGATATCGCCAATTCTTATAAAATCAAAACGGAGTCCCGATATCCAAATTGGCCTGAAATTATTGCGGGTATCAATCCTGCCGGAACATTCTTTGATTCGTATGGTGGGCGCAGACTTCATGAAGGAGATGAAGTTTATGCTGAGCATGATTATTACATGCTCAGAAAGGGATTTGAGTATGGTCGTCCATCCATGAACACAAACGAAGTTTTGAAGATTGGCCTGAACGGTGAAATTTGGCGCGTGTATAAAGTGAGGGTGCGAAGCATCACATACGACACAACTGCATTCTTTTTGCCGTTCAGCTTGAATCTTGTAAAAGACCCAATCGATATGAAAGTGCTCTGGCCTCCTGTTGTCAATGTAGATGAGACCTATTACCACGATAGTAATGAAGTCTATATTGCACATAATTGTCCAGACAATAAAATCTCTCTCCAGATGCTTCCTAAATTCACAGACGAAAAGTCGGATGGCAGTTGTAGTTTCTTTAAGGCAAAAACAAAAGAATTCCAGCAAATGGCTGCAACCTTCCAGAACAATAATATGCGTGAATGCGGTTATCATTTAATGCTTTGGAAACATGGATTTGCCAAGAAGAGAGTCGATGCGGATGTTGTCATCAGTGATACAGAGGGGAATCTTATTGAAGAAAGTAGCATCAAGAAGTTCCCTAAGAATCGAACATTGTTGGTAAGTGTCTGTTATGATGGTCAGGTTATTATTCGTCAGGATTCACAGACAAAGGAAATTATCCCCATTAAAAATGGGGAACAGAAAAAAATTCATGTAGATTCCGACAGTGAAATCATTGTAACGCAGGGATGCGATGCAGTCAGAACGCTTCCTGTTGATGTACAGGAAAAAGTACACGGTATTTCTGTGTTTTCGAAAAAACCTGCGCGAGTCAATTATTTGTACGGTAAGGTCGCTTCTAATTCCTATATGACAGAGAAGGAAAAAGCGGCAATGAGAAAATCAATATATGCCGGTGAATTTCCGGCAAAATCTTTAAGGAGCGTGACGCATTTTGGAGCAAAATGAAAATATTATTTCTATGTGCATGTGTACAGGAAACGACGGCTTTGGTTGGCCGTGGAGACGTCTTGCTGACCTGAAAGATGGCAAATTCATTCCGTTTGAAGCAGACAATGACCTGCCTTACGAATACGAAAACCGGAAGAGTTTCCCTCGCCTCAGAGTCGGAGAAGAATCTTATGTCAAGGCCGGCGATGTTGCTGTTGTGGCATGGCACGATGAGCCAAACATCAACGATAGCACTAAGGTTTTTTGCTGCCTTACTCCCATTGACAAAGAAATCATCAAGGTATTCCGTACAAAGGCGGAAAGCAAAGAAGATGTTATTGAAGATTTGAAGAAAGGTATGCCTTTCGGAGATTCCGATAATGATATCCTTTATGTTTTCAATACTGGCATTGGAAGACTGCATGGAATTCTTTGCCAGAAGGGCGATTTGAAGGTTGCAGGAGACAAATATATTTTGCAGCCGACTGTGAAAAGCCTGAGCGTGTACGATATCAGTCCCAGTGACCTTATTGTTTTGGATAATATTCCCTATGAATGTCGTAATCTGGCATATTGTGAGGTTCTGGATAAGAGCAGCCTTGATTTTCCCGTAACCCGTGCGCATACAAAGAGTGTCGGCGAAATCATCAAGGATATCGTTCTGGAAGAAGCCTTTACATGGGGAAATTACTCCAAATATGCGAAGGAAATCAGTCAGCAAGGAAAACTCACGAACGCATCGCTGCACACACTCAAAAACTTCATCCAGCACATCGACACGAGTAATTTGTATGAACGCGTAAGGACTGAGTTGTCCTGTTCTTACGAAGAAGCCAAACAGTGGACGAATCGTGTAGTCAATCGTGCCGATGAATATTTCAGCGGCGAAGAACTGTCGGGTGATGTTATCGAGGCTCTGCTGTGGAATTCCAAAAATCTCCGTGAAAAGTGCATGAATATCGGAGCCGAAATGTGGCGGCAGGAAAATGCTGATTCCATTAAAGCAGCGCAGGAGAAGATTTCTGAACTGGATAATCAGTGTAAGGAACGGCAGACTCAAATCAATGCCGCAGAACAACTCATTGAGAAAAAGAAAGATGAGCTTTCTGCATTGGAGTCTTCCGTTAAGAAAAACGCTTCTCTTGTAAACGACATCAAGAAAAATGTTCAGCAGTATATTTCCGAGGCAGATGATGATATCGCCGCATTCTATGCAAGGCATAAGATTGCCATGGGAGTTCGCGGTGACAGAAACCTCTCTCGGAATTTGTTTGAGCATGGAGAAAAGGCATTCCATTACTCTAATACAGTTAAGTCCTATAAGGATTGCTTGTCGCTCCTTGAAAACAACCTCCCGTATGCCGGTGTTTCGCATGAGAGCAAACACGCAATGGCATCGGTGCTTTATTCGGCCTACGTCAATAAGCTTCCTTTGCTGTTAATGGGTCCGTCCTCAAAGGAAATTGCAGACACATTATCGCTTAGCGTTACCGGCAATTATGCCAATCAGCTGCAGTGTGATGGCCCTTGTGATATCAGGATTATCCGGGAATCTTACAAGAGTACCGGTGTTCTTGTGGTCACAAATGCCTTTGGCAGCGATTGGATGATTTCTCTGCTTCAGGAACTGAATCAAGCAAAATGTCTGATTGTATTCGTGCATCCATTCATTGAAGATATCAGTATCGAAGCGTCCAGCCTTTACAGCTATTGCTGTCCTATCAGTACCGTTGATACCGTTGATAATCTGGCAGATATGAATGGTGTGACGGGTGCGTGTCTTTCTGATAGCTTTGAAGCATATGTTCCTACGGTAAAGGGTTCAAAGAGGGCGGACGAACTTATGGCAATGAGTGCGTCAAAGCTGTTTGTGAGAAACCTCGCTTACATTGAAGGGAATGCCGCTTCTATTTCCGGTAACGAAGCCGATATCGAGTCTTTTGTGACCGAGAACATTATCGAACCGTACAAAGCATTGACGCAGAATTGAAAGGAGTGTGGCTCGTCGGCAAAACGGCGAGCCAATTCTATTTATGGGAAAAGCAATTGATTTCATTAAAAAGGTCAGTAAAGACCTGCACATCGAAAAAGACGAACAGGAAACAGAGTCCGAATGGGTCACTCGAGTTGCATATAGTGCATCCATTCAATCTGCCGTAGCTTCTCTGTGTGACACAACGGATACAGGAGAATGTACTGTTTCCGTTCAGGCATTCAAGAACAATTTTAAAAATAACCTCCTTGCCTTCGACAGAATTTATCCATTAGAAAAGTGGTTTACGAAAACCATATATCAAATGACCGAGGACGTTTATTCTATCCTCTTAAAGACAGGTATTATGTACCACAAGACAAACCGCTTATGCAGCTGCAATTACGCTTCTTGTCAGATTGGCAATGTCAGGTTTCTGAGAGGGGATAACCCTCTTAGGCTTACACCTATGAGTGGTGGTGGACAGTATGTTAAGGATACTGTAAACAGCGGCACTTACAGCAGCGCAGAAGAGATGTTCTGTTTGTATGGAATCAACGGTACCAACGGAGAAGACATTACTGTTAAAAAATCAGATTCCTTGGTGTATGTAAGCGTCCCGAAGACTGATACTCAAACCAGAAATATTTTTACGCTGTATTCGTGGGCAACAAGCGATTCTAAGATTCGTGCAATAAGTGTTGATGCGTGGCCTGCTATCGAAAGTATTTTGTGCGATGGCGGGTATCATATTTCGCACATTTTAGATTGACTAATTATGTATTGTGTGGTATAATATAAATACACCAACAAAGAGCATATTTTGAAAGGAGCCTGTTCATGGGCAAGATTGGAAAAGCTGCAAACGCTCTTCGCAGTGAAAATCTGCTTCGTCGTGACGAAGTAGTTACCAACTTTATGGGCGGTGATTCCTATAAGGTAAATCCGCTCGATACGCTTAAGTTAATCACAGCGAGTTCTATTTTTGCAGAGCCTTCCTATTACCGTGACGGCGGGCTTGGCGTAAGAGTGGTTGACGAAAAATACAATGTTCATCCGCTGCTTCGGGATTTTTCCATGTTGAATGATGAAAGCGGGAAGACCACAACCGAAATCATGGAAGATGCTATTGACGCAGCTCTTGACTATGATTTTGATGGTGTGTTAGAATGGGCAAAGGAATTGAGATTGCATTATAATATGCGTCTGAATCCTCAGGTCATTATGGTTCGTGCTGCTGTGCATCCCAAGCGGAAAGAGTATACGGATAGCCATAAAGGAAAATTTGGTGAGGTCGAGCAAATCGTTATGCGTCGCGCTGACGAACCGATGTCCCAAATCGCTTACTACATTTACCTCAATGGTGGTGTAAAAGCAAATATGCCGAGCGTTCTGAAAAGAGCCTTGGCTAAGCGTCTCAGTGCAAGTTCTGCATACGAGGTAAACAAGTACAAGCAGCATGAAATCGGTATGATTGATGCCGTTCGTATTACGCATGCTCACTCTCAGGTATTGGACGAACTGATGCAGACCGGAAAGGTTATCGTGTCAGATGATAAGAAAACTTGGGAAGCCATGCGCTCTGCTGGCACCGATTGGAAGACTATTTTCCATTCCGTGAACATGGGTCATATGGCTCTGCTGCGCAATCTGCGCGGCGTATTCACCGAAGTCAATGATGCTGCGTTCTGTGACGAATACCTCGCTGCGCTCGTAGCGGGCGTTGAAAAAGGAAAACAGTTCCCGTTCCGTTACTACAGCGCATATATGGCGGTAGAAAACAGTTCCTGCAATCACAAGGGCAAGATTCTCGATGCGCTCGATGCATGTATCGATATTTCTCTTGCGAATATGCCGAAGCTAAAAGGAAAGACTATGTGTCTTTCTGATAATAGCGGCAGTGCATGGGGAACCATCCCTACCGAATATGGCAGCGTGACCGTTGCTGAAATTGACAACCTTTCTTCTGTTATCACATCCGCTTGCAGCGATGAAGGATATGTCGGAAAGTTTGGCGATAAGCTAAAGGTTTTCGACACCAGAAAGAAAGTCGGCATTCTGGAACAAGCGAAAGCCATTTCTCGTGACCATGGTACAGATGTTGGCATGTCCACGGAAGGCGGCATCTGGGAGTTCTTTAATAATGCCATCCGTAACAAAGAACACTGGGATAACATCTTTATCTACTCCGACCAGCAAGCCGGAACGGGTGGTTTGTATGGTACTCAGGAACAGTGTTTAGCTTATAGCAAGCGAGGGTTTGCGGCCGGAAACGGATGCTTTGGCAGCTACATCAATGTGTTCAAACTCGTTCAGGAATACCGCAAAAAAGTCAATCCCAAGGTCAATGTGTTCAGCATTCAGACTGCAGGGTACAGCAATGTCGTCATTCCGAAATACGCCTACAGAACCAATCTGATGTACGGTTGGACAGGGCGCGAGAGCGTCTTCGCTGATGCCGTCATCAAAGAATGGGATGCTATCGAAGCAAAGCAAAACATCTAATCCATACAGGACCGAAGCGGGAAATCGGATACTTCTATAATAGATGACATGAAATCATTTCCTTAAACTGGGCTGCTGCACTGTGCAGGAGCACTTTCTCTTCCGATTTCGATATTCTCGGTCTTTTTGATGAAAACAATGCTGATGCGGATTGACGGTTACTTCGTCTGATAAACGAGAGGTCGCAGGTTCGAGTCCTGCCGCTCGAAGTTTCGAGTGTAGCTCAGTTGGCAGAGCACTATGTATGCCGTCTGTATTATTCTCAGCATTTTGTAAATCCCCGATGTTCATTGCTGCATCGGGGGTTTACTTTTTGCCGTTTTATAATTGACCTTTATGTGTTTATGTGGTATAATATAAATATCAAAAGAATGTTTGCTATCGGAGCATTTCTTTTGCATGTGGCGTTCGCTGCGTTCTGCGTAAGCTTTGTGGTATTGTTCCTCGGTACAATGGTGCTTACTGTCGCAGGATGTGTACAAAGTGAAGCGCTTCACAAATACACACGATAAATAAAGGAGAAAACATTTTGGAACATTACATCGATGTCTATGCCGGTCGTCCCGGTGCAGGTAAAACCATTTATGTTCAGAATGAAATTGAGCATCTTCTCTCTAATCCCAAGAACGTCGTCGTTTGGGTAGGGTTTAAGCTGCCTTCTCGCATCGCGGAAATCAATCCGAAGAACCTGTTTTTCTTTGATTTCTCTCAGGCTTCTCGTGCCATTGGTTTTGCGATGGATACGGTATATGCTGCAGACGAGGACACCTTTGTGTACCTGTTCTACGACCAGTGCCGTTACGAGATGCTTCCCGGTCGCAGGGACATTCTTGTTGCTGCAGCCAAAGCTGGCGTTCGCATCAGCGTTACGGTTCAGGCATTCCATCAGGTCGATAAAGATGATACAGCTTGGCTCAATAAGTATTGCCAGCCCTTTATCATTAAACATGGCAGAGCACCTCGTCTTGCCACCGAGGATGAAATCAATAATTTTTACCGTTAATTCTAATTGACTATATATGCCTTTTGTGGTATAATATAAGTATACCGTTGAAGGAGGTGATTCCAATGGCTACTGCACGCAAAACTGCTGTAATCTATGTCGAGGTCGGCGCAGATAAGAAGCAGGTAAAACTGGAAGATATCCAGAAGGCTGTTAAGGCTGTCGATGGCACTAAGAACGCTTATGTCAACGCTGCCGACGCCGCAGTGTATTGCGTCGATGCTGACGGCAAGACCACGAAGGTCGAGCTGTAAAATGCTTTTCCATGTCGCCCGCTTAGCGGACGACTCCGTGGGAGTTTAGCTCAGCAGGGAGAGCATCTGCCTTACAAGCAGAGGGTCAGTGGTTCGAGTCCGCTAATTCCCACCAACGGTTTCCGGCTTCCGCAAAAAAGCCGGTGGTGGAGCTGATGGGTCAAAGCCATCGCAAAACAGTGCATGTGCTGTCAATCACATGCCCTTTATGGGGATGTAAAGGTTTCGATTGGGAACGGAGGTTCCTTCGTCGCGGGTACGGTTCCACTTCACGGGCCACACAAAAAGTAACTGACACTAATCGTTACGCTGCTCCTATCGCTGCTTAACTAAGCAGACGGAGACCAAGACAACGCACCATCTCGCGGGTAAGCGTGTGAGGTTCAAAGATTCGCCAGATATGTACGGTGCAGAATAAAGCCGGAACCGTCAAGAGTCTGTGTACTCCCATGACGTAAACTTGGGGGAGCTTGGTCATTCGTGTCCGCTGCTTTGGTTCGCCGCATGACCCGACAGGCAGTTCAAAATTCTGTCATTCATGCGACTATCGCGTAAGAATCGAACGAATCAATATTTTCAAGACGGGGGTTCGATTCCCCCCATCTCCACCATATGATTGTTGAAAATAAAGATGCACGGTACATGGAACGCTAGAATTGTGCTTTTTGTATCATGGTATCGCACATTTTCAATAATCAAACATTCATTTTCTCGTTGATATTAACCCATAGAAATAACTAATTCGCGAGAAACACGGCAGTATAAAAGCTGCCACCATGCTCCCGTAGCTCAGTTGGTTAGAGCATCTGACTGTTAATCAGAGGGTCGTCCGTTCGAG
>ERZ827522.996-NODE-996-length-28839-cov-4.256219_pt1 | contig 28839 bp, 9 predicted proteins | sample MGYA00519580_ERZ827522 | MGnify/ENA primary metagenome ERZ827522 (study PRJEB31778, sample SAMEA3449340) | human gut metagenome | biome: human gut; feature: human-associated habitat; material: faeces | place: United Kingdom | collected 2010/2012 ... | reverse complement strand
GTGCCGATGAGCGAGCGGTCCTCTTCGACCATGCGCGCCATGGCGGTCAGGCTCATCATCACGGCCACCAGCAGGAACACAATCGGGAACGCGTTGCCGAGCGACTGGATGGAGTCGAGGTCGGATTTGAGCGCGCTGAACCCGCCGAGCGACTGCCGGTCCTGCACATACCAGCGTACTTGCGGAATGCTGGTTTTCAGCTCGTTTTCCTTGGTTTTCAGCGTTTGTTCGGTACTTGCCTTCTGCTCGTTCAATTGCGATTGCGCCTGGTCGAGCTGCTGCTTGGCTTGCGTCAGTTCGGGACTAGCGGCGATGATGGTTTCACGCATTGTTTCACGCGTGGTTTCGTCAAGTTGGGGGGTAGTTGCACCTGCGGCCGCCGCCGCACCTGCGTTCGCGCCGTTTGCCGCAGCTCCCGCAGCTGCCGCGCCCGCCTGCATGCTGACAATCTGGTCGACCTGCTGGTTGAATTGCTGCCGATTCGCGTCGATCTGCGACTGCGCGTCCGCGAACTTCTTGTCGGCCTCCGCACGCGCGTCGGCGATCTTCCTGTTGCCCGCGTCGAGCAGTTCCTGCCGGCGGGCCTTCTGGCGGTCGGTTTTCACGGTGCCGTCGATGCGGTCGGTCACCTGCTTGACGGTGTTTTCGTACGATTCGTCGAACGTGCTTTCGGCGGCCGCGCCCTTGACGAGCAGCGTGGCGGACGTGCAGAGGGTGCCGGTCACGCCATCGGACGGCGCGAAGAACGTGTAGTCGGTGGTGGCGGTGGAACGGAACGAGGTCATGGCGGAGTAGCCGTCCGGGTTGCTCAGGTTCTGCGGATCGAGCACCACGCCCACGATGGTGAGCTTGGTCGGGAAGCTCGGCGCCTCGTCCGTGCCGTTCGTTTCATTCGTGCCGTCCGCACCGTTCGTATCGGAAGTATCGGAAGTATCGGAGGAAGCCGATTCGGGGGTTACGGTGAGGCGGCTGCCGATATGCTTGCCCGAATCGCGAATAAATTTCCTGGTTACCGCGATTTCGCCGGCTTTCTTCGGCATGCGCCCTTCCTGCAAGTATGGCTGGTCAATGCCGTCCGTGCCGATTTCCTGCATGGTCGCCGACTTGCGGCCGTCCAAATCGAACGTCACTTCCTGCGACCGTTCCGCCTGCACTTTCGCAACACCGTTCACCTTGCGCAACGCGGCGATATCGCCGTTCGACAGGCCCGCGGTGGACAGCACCTGGACGTCGTGCAGGCCCTGCGCGTCGAAAAAGCGGTCGGTGCTGCGGAACGCGTCACGGCAGCCCGCGTAAATGCCGGTGAGCACGGCCACACCGAGCAACGTGATCATGGCGATGGAAATGAATCTTTTCCACGAATGCGCCCACATTCGCAGCATGTCCTTGACGAATGCCATGTCGACCTCCGTTCGTAGCCCCTCATTCCATTGAACACCATGAAGCTTGGAAAGACGCGCCAAACCGCACATCCGCAACACGTGTCCAAATCGCGCGTTCGAATCGCACAGCAATCGCGCGAATCGAACTTCTAAACCAAACAACCCGTTAAGCAAACCAGACATTCCGGAACGAACAAACCAACACTTTGCCCGCCGCTTCCCGCTACAATCGGAAACGTTCCCTCACAAAGGGCGAATCGCAAAAAAGCAAGCAAAACAAGCACATGCAAGCGTGCAACAGCACGCAACGCAAGCAGCGAGCGCAACGCGCAATCGCAAGGAAACAGAGAAGAGGAAATCTCCATGAGCGACGTCACCGCCGCAAAGAAGCCGCGTGGAACCGACGACGTGCCGGTTCCGCCGACGCTCCGTAAATCGTTGAAAAACCGCCATATCCAGCTCATCGCGCTGGGTGGCGCCATCGGCACCGGCCTGTTCTACGGCTCCAGCGAATCCATCCAGCTGGCCGGCCCGTCCATTCTGCTCGCCTACCTCGTCGGCGGTCTCGTGATCTTCATGATCGTGCGCGCTCTGAGCGAGATGGCGGTCGAGGATCCGAAGGCTGGCGCGTTCAGCTACTACGCGACGCGCTACTGGTCACGGCGAGCGGGCTTCATTTCCGGCTGGAACTACTGGTTCAACTACGTGCTGGTGGCCATGGTGGAGCTTGCCGTGGTCGGCTCGTTCGTGAACTACTGGTTCCCGAACATTCCGAAGTGGGTGTCGGCGGCGGTGTTCCTCGTGGCCATCGCGGCGCTGAATCTCATGGGCGTGAACAAGTTCGGCGAATTCGAATTCTGGTTCGCCATCATCAAGATTGTGGCCGTGATTGCCATGATCGTCGGCGGCCTGGCCGTCATCATCTTCGCTCTGCCCACCGCATCCGGCATCAAAGCGAGCTTTGCCAACTGGTTCACCTTGGAAGGGGGCTTCTTCCCGAACGGTCTCATGGAGCAGACCAAAGACGGCACCTGGACCGGCCTGTTGATGGCGCTTGTCGTGGTGATGTTCAGCTTCGGCGGCACCGAGCTCATCGGCATCACCGCCGGCGAAACCGAGGACCCTCGTCGTACGATTCCCCGCGCCACCAATGACATTATCTGGCGAATTCTCGTGTTCTACATTGGCGCGCTCGGCGTAATCATGGCCGTCATACCGTGGAACACCATCGGCGGAGACGATGTTCCCAGCCCGTTCGTGCAAATCTTCGATTCCGTAGGCATCCACGCGGCCGCCGGCATCCTCAACTTCGTGTGCCTGACCGCTGTGATGAGCGTCTACAACTCCGGCCTGTACGCCAACTCCCGCATGCTGTACTCGCTGGCCAAGCAGGGCAATGCGCCCGCGTATCTGGGCAAGCTCAACGCCAAGGGCGTGCCGGTGACTGGCGTGCTGACGTCCGCCGTAATCACCGCTATCGCCGTGGTCGTGGTGTTCGTGTGGCCTGAGTTCGCGTTCAACTATCTGATGTCGATTGCCACCATCGCCGGCATCATCAACTGGACGATGATTATGTTCACCGAAATGAAGTTCCGTAAGGTGGTCGCCGCGGGCGGCGCTCCCGAGGATTCCGAGCTGGCCGGCAAGTCTGGCAAGGAAGCGCTCGACGCGATTCACTTCAAGCTGCCGTTCGCCAAAGTAACCCCGTGGGTGGTATTGGCGTTCCTGGCACTGGTCGTGGTGCTGATGTGCTTCTCCGCCAGCTACCGCGTCGCCGTCATCGCCGGCGTGATTTGGCTCGCCATCCTCTTCGCCGCCTACCAGATCACTCAGGCGAAGAGATAAGCCCATTACCATGTTTGGTAGGCCCCGATGGTCGGGGCCGGGTCGCCGGTTCCGGTATGACTTTCCTGCCCTGTCGTCGATGATCCGGGGGTGTTGTCGCCGGGAACGGGGACGCCCGATGACCGCTGATAGGAACCAGGCCGGCTACACGGACGCTTCAGGGGCGCATGGCGCAGGTCTCGTCGTAATGTGGGTGCGGCGCGGGCGTCCGGACTCCTCCGAGCCCGCGGCGACCGGAAAACCTTCATGACGGGAGGAACGATGATGACCCCGGACGACATCGACGTGTGGGTCGGCCTGGACGTGGGCAAGAGCGCGCACCACGCGCACGCCCTCGACCATGACGGGAACACCCTGTACGACAAGCCGTTGAAACAGGACGAGAAGGCCATCCGCACGATGCTGGGCAAGCTCTCCAAGCATGGCCGTGTGCTGCTGGTCGTGGACCAGCCCAACACCATCGGCTCCCTGCCCCTGACGGTGGCGCGGAACATGGGGATCGCGGTTGCCTACCTTCCCGGCACGGCCATGCGCAGGACCGCGCAGCTGCTGCCCGGGGACGCGAAGACCGACCGCAGGGACGCGCATGTGATCGCGTGGGCCGCGCTCAAGCTGCCCGAGACGCTCAGGGACGCGGGCCCGGATGACGAGACCCTCGCCGCCCTGAAGCTGCTCGCCGGCCACGACGAGGACCTCGCCCACGAATCCACCCGCCACGTCAACCGCCTGCGGAGCCTGCTGCTGCAGACCCACCCCGCGTTCGAACGCGCGCTCAAGGGCGAGAGAATCACGCGCGACGCGACGCTCGCGCTGCTCGAACGATACGGCGGGCCCATGGGCGTGAAACGGGCCGGGATCGAGGACGTGAAGGACTGGGCCAAGTCCAACGGGCTTCGCGCCGGCCGCATCATCGACGACATGTTCAAGGCGATCGGCGAGCAGACCGTCACCGTGCCCGGCACCCTCATGGCCGAGACCATCATCCCCTCCATCGCCCACGACATCAAGACGATCAGGGACCGGCGGCGCGAGGTCGGCCGCCAGGTCGAGAAGCTCCTGGAGGACCACCCTCTTCTCACGGTCCTGACGTCGATGCCCGGGATAGGCGTCAGGACCGCAAGCAACATCCTGCTCGGCATCGGCGGCGACATCGCCAACTTCAAATCGTCCGCCCATCTGGCCGCCTACGCGGGCATATCGCCCGTCACCGGCCAATCCGGCACCAGCATCAAAGGCGAACGGCCCTCCAGGCGGGGCAACAAACGCCTCAAGAACGCGCTGTGGCAGACCGCGTTCGTCGCATCCACCAAACACCCGCCCTCCGTGGCCTATTACAAGCGCAAACGCGAACAGGGCAAACACCACAACGCCGCCATCATCTGCCTCGCGCGTCGGCGCTGCGACGTGATCTACAGCATGCTCAAAAACGGAACCCTCTACCAGGAACCAGCCCTCGTAGCCTGAACCGGGCCACACGGGAAAGGACGCCGGACGCCACCGGCAGGGCGAAGCGCGCCCACGACAGCCAACCGGAATCCCGACACGTCAACTCCCCAAGGAGTTGACAAAAACATAGGAACACCCCCCTATTGCAAAAAACTCTCACTGACTCAACGTCAGTGAGAGTTTTTTGCAAATGAGGGGTCAGATACGGCGCTTGCGCCAGATGGTCAGGGCAATACCGGCGGCGGCGAGGACCACCACGGCACCAGCCACGCCGAAGACGGCGACACCAGTGTCGGAGATGACGGCACCCGGCTTCTTGCCATCAGCGGAGACCTTCACGAGGGCCTTGCGGGCCTCGGTCAGGTGACGAATCGCATCCTGGACCTCGGTGGAGGTGGCGTTCTCCTTGGCGAGCACCTTCTTCGCTTGGGCCAGCGCATTGGCGTAGGCCTTCCACGAATCGGCGGTGTAATCGTCCTGGTTCAGCTTCTCGGCTTCGGCCTTGGCAATGGCGTCTTCGAGCTGCTTGAGCTCTTCCTCAGTGGCCAGATCGGGATCCGGAGTCGGCGTCTCGTCGGCAACGACCTTCACGGTGAACGTGGCGGTCTTGGTCGAATCGGCCACAGACTGCACGGTCACGGTCACCTTGTCGGAGGCCTTCGAGGAGTCGAAGCCGAGCAGCTCGTACTCATCGGCGGCGAGCTCACGGGTGGTGGAGCCGCCGTTGCCATCGGCCACGGTCGCGGTGACGACCAGACCGGCAGTGTCGAGCGCTTCACCAACCTTGTACTCGGCCTTGGCGGGCTGCGCGGTCACGGCGATGGAGAGGATCGTGCCTGCGGCCGGGTGCTCCGGCTCGGGCTGGCTCTCCTCCAACGCATTCTGCGCGTCGGTCAGGGCCTTGGCGGCGGCATCGACATCAGCCTGAGACAGGCCGGAGTCAAGGAAGGTCTGCTTGGCCGTCTTGGCTGCGGCGAGCGCATCCTCGAATGCCTTCCAGCTGGCCTCGGTGTAAGCAGAGCCATCGGTGCCGAGCTTGTCGGCCGCTTCAATCGCGCCATCAAGCGCCGTCGTATCGGCCATCTCAATGGACACGCCTTCGTCGGTCGGGTGAATGGTCTGCATCAGGCCGTCCGCGTCGAAGGTGATCTCGTCGATGGCGGTTTCACGGTGGTAGCCGAGGCCGGAGGTGAACACGCCGAGCGGCGTGTAGTGGCGATGGTAGGCCATGAGCCAACGGTCGTTGCCGTCCGCGTCGGTCACATGCACGTCGGACTGGTGCGCGGTACCTTGCAGGTTCTTGGAGGAATCCTTCTGCAGCAGCACACCCTTGTAGGTGATGGTGCCGTCGATGGAATCGGAGACGCCGTACCTCACATGGTAGTTCGGGGAGTTGGCGTCGTCGCACGACCAGGTCCAGTGGTACTTGCCGTCGCGGTAGGCGACGACCACGGACTCGCGGAAGCCGTTCAGACCGTTGAGCTTCTTCACCGTACCGGCCTTGATGCTCACCATGTCGTCGTTGAGTTCGGCGATGGCGGGCGAACCGTTGCCGTACAGGATGTACGACTTGCCGGTGTTCGGGTCGGTGAAGATGGACGGGTCGATGGCCTGTCCAACGGTGACGCCTTCCATCGTGCGAGTGACCAGCGGTTGGTCGGCGGCCTTGTACGGGCCGGCCGGGTTGTCGGCCACGGCGACGCCGATGGCGGATGTACCGTTCGGCAACTTCGCGCAGTAGTAGAAGTAGTACTTGCCGTTCTTCTTCTCGATGGTCGGCGCCCACGCGGAGCCCACGGACCACGGGGAGATGGCGGTGTTCTCATCGCCATCGGTGGTCGGCTGGTGGTCCTTATTGACATCGAGGATCACGCCCTCGTCGGTCCAGTTCACCAAGTCGGTGGAGCTGAACGCATGGAAGTAGTTGCCGCTCCAGCCGGAGAAGCCGTCGGTGGTCGGGTAGATCCAGAACTTGCCGTCGAAGTAGTCGATGTCCGGGTCGGCGTACTGGCCGGGCAGTACCGGGTTGTTGCCCACGGTGACCTTCTTCAGCGTCCAGGTCTGCGGCGCACCGTCGCCCAAATCAACGACCAAAGTACGGTCCTTAGCCAGGTCGGCCGTACCACCATTGGTGAACGCCTGACCATCAAGGGTGAGCTTGATGGAGTCGTCGCTACGGTTGACAGACACCTTGACGGGCACCTTGGTCGCGCCGCCACGGCGGTTGAGCACGGTGGTGACGGTCTTCGTGGACCAGTCGAGGGTGGAACGGACCTGAGAGTGGTCGTCAGTGCCACGCAGCGAGTTCGGGTCGGACGGCACAGTGCCCACAGAAATACCCTGCAGAGCAATCGGGCTGGTCTTCTCGACTTCCTGAGCAGTGAGCGCGCGGTTCCACACGTTCACATTGTCGAACGAACCCTTGAAGTATGGGTCGTTGTAGAAGGACTTGCCCAAGTAGGCCAGCAGATCGTTACCCAAATCGGTGACCTTGTTCTTGGTCGCCTTGTTCTGAGCCACCTGCGCACCGTCAGAGTACACGGTCATCACGTTGTCGTCCAACGTGACCGTGACACGATGCCATGCGCCGTTGCCAGACAACGTAGCGTTAGCCGCGTCCTCCGCACCATACGAGTTGGTGGTGATGCGGCTGGCGAGCTCGCCGGAGTTGTTGTACTTCAGGAAGTAGTACTTGGTGGAGTTCTGGCCGAAAGCGAACGTGAACTGGTTTTTATTGATCTCCGACTTGACATCCATCTGCACAGTCAGCTTGTTACGGCCATCGAACAGGCCCTTCGGGAACTCGGCGTAGGTGCCGTCAGAGCCGTCGAGCTTAAGCACCTTGCCCTTTTCGGCATCCTCGGAGACCTTGGCGTTGCCGTTGAAGGTCAAGTCGTTGCTGTTCTCAGTGGTGTCGGTACCCTTGCTGTCTTCGAAGTCATACTCGGCAATCGGACCGGAGCCGTCTTCATCGGGTGTGACTGGCTCGGTGTCCTTGTTCTTATCGAATGCCTTCAGGATTGCGTTGTACTCGGTTTCAGTGACAGGCAGGATGGTGCCGTGACGCTTCTTGAGCGAACCGAAGTTCACATCAGAGGCAAAGCCCCAATCAGCCTTATCAGTGCTGCCTAAATCGGCAGAACGGTATGGGGTGTAACCCTTACCGGCTGAGTACTGGTCCCACATCAGACCGTAGAGCATCTTCTTGCCCGCATCACTGGTCTGCACGTCATCTTCATTGTAGAAGAACAGCTCCGGGCCTTCCAGCTGCGCACCGGTCAGACCGGTACCAGTCAGGTCACCGAATGTACCGACAAGCGTCCACTGGTTCGGATCACTGTCAGTGTTGTAGTAACCATTCGCAATTGTGTCACCAGTGGTGAGCGTTGTGGCATACGGATCCTTGCTACGCTCAACACCGAGGTACGTGTCACCGGACACACGATAGTAATAGCCGTCATCGGCCTTAATCATCGTGGTATCGATAACGGACTTGACTCGGTCGATCCACTTGACAGGCGTCGTGAAGTTCACGAAATCACGCGTGGTGGAGTAGTACATATTGGTGCGATCGCCGGACTTGTTGTCCGCGTCGGAAGCAGTGGCCCAGTACACCATGTACTGCTTGTTCACATCATCCCAGTAGGCTTCCGGAGCCCAAGCCATGCCGGCTCCCGGAATCTGAGAGGCAACGTCAACGGCGCGCGGTTCGCTCCAGTTGACGAAGTCATGCGACTCCCACACGATTAGGTTGGTGCTGCCATTGGTGGTAGCGGTGGCCGCGCCCCAACCGCCACGGTTATGGATGCTCAGCTCGGTAGCGATGAGGTAGACGGTGTCGCCTTCCGGAGAGCGGACCAGATACGGGTCGCGCACGCCGTTGTCCTTACCACGAGAGTTGCCGGTCTGGCTGTTGTTCCAGCTGAGTACCGGATCGCCGGACTCGCGGGTGTCATGCCAGCTCAGGCCATCCTTGCTGGTGGCGAAGTACATCTGCTCGTCGGTAGCGCTACCTTCGGTGCCGGTGAAGTGCGCAAACAGATAGTCCGTGGTCTTCGGCTGTTCGACGGCGGCCTTGACGGTCAGCTCGAATTCCTTGGTTTCCGTGTTGCCGTCAGCATCGGTAATGGTGGCAGTGAGCGTCACCTTGGTGTCGGTTTTCTGACGAGCAACGACACCAGCTGCGATGTCACCATCTGCCGCATCGGTAATGACCTTTGCGTTGCTGGATTTCCACGTAATCGCGGAACCGTTAACCGAGCCCTTGGCCGGAAGTGTGATGTTGGAATACACATCAGTGCTGCCGTTGTTAATGGTCAGCGCATTAGCGTCGGCCTTGGCGGCATCGGACTTCGTGGAATCGTAGGCTTCCTTGATTTGGTCAGCAGTATGCGCAGAGCCGTAAATCTTGAGGTTGTCAAGTGCGCCGGTATAGTATTCGCCATTCACCCAGTTGGCCTTGCCGATCTGCAGCACGCCGCCGTCTGCGCCGAGAATATCGGTGAGCTGAGCGAAGCTCGCGCCATCAGCCGGGGCTACGGTTGCGGCCTGCTCACCGTCAATGTACAGCGTGGAAGCGGCCTCGTCGATGACCAAATCGACGTGACGCCACTGGCTGGCGAGACCATCCTTGCTCACATTGCCGGTGGTGTCGCGCTTACCAGCGTTGTTGTAACGCTCAACGTTCACCGAAGTGGTGCGATCCATCACGCCGAGGTAATGCTCTTGCTGATAGGTCTGCGCATTCGTATTCGGTGCCGCAAATACCGACCAGCCCTGATTGGTGCTGGCGGACTTGGAATCATACGAAATCGTGACCGCATCCAGGCCCTTGAGCACAGCCGAATCATCCGACTTAGTCACATTCAGCCAGAAGCCAGAACCGAGCTGAGCTGCGGTAGTGCCGTCTTTACTGGCAGTTACTGCGGCGGCACCGTTGATGGTTGCCTTGGTGCCGGTTGCCTCATCGGTGAAGGTACCAGTGGCACTTGCCGTGACGTTGTTGAAGTCAAGGCTGGCAAGCAAATCACTGTCTGCCGATGCCTTGGCATTTGATTTCAGGGCTGCTGCCAGCGCCCGCTGTGCGGCCGATGAATCGGTGGTATCCGATTCAACCGCATTTGCTGCTGGCGCCAGCGCCATCAGCATCGGGACAGCTGCAAGAGCTGCCACCGCTTTCTTCCACTTACCCATATGTCTCCTCTGATTGTGGGTTTTGGTTTTGTGTTCAGTTATGGATTGAAGATTGAAGTTATGGTGATACTAGGTGCTCCCTCTCCGTCCGCCAGAAGCCGACTGAGAGGGAGCATTTGGATCCGCTCAGGCGCGACGCTTGCGCCAGATAGTGAGAGAGATGCCGGCAACGGCGAGCACAACCACGGCACCACCAAGGCCGAGCACGGCGGCACCAGAGGACGGCAGACCGGAGTCCGCCCCCGTACCAGCGTTACCGTTATCGCTGCCTGCACCATCGCCGGAACCGTCGCCCGAACCGGGCTTACCGGGCTCGGTCTTGGCACTCACGGTCACCACGAACGACGTGGTGAGCTGATCGTTGGCCTTGAGCGTGACGGTGACGGTCTTGGTGCCCACAGCGGACATGTCCACGTCGCCGACCGTGTAGTCGGCGGCATCGAGCGTCTTCACCGTGCCGTCCGACATCGTCGCCTCGATCACAAGACCATCGGCGGAGAACTGCTCGCCCACCGTGTACTTGGTCTTTGTCGGCTCGCTCTTGACGCGGATGCCGGTGATGGACGGCTCAACCGGCGTATCAGGCTCGCCGACGGTCACCGTAATGGTCACCGTGCGGTTGGCCGGAGCAACCTCCTGATCCTTGGTCAGCGACATGTCGAGCATGCCGTTGGCGCGCACGTTCACGGCCTTGACCCACGTATTGCGGTCCTGATCGAACAGGCCACCCGCCGCGGAACCGGAGTGAATTTCCGGGTAGGGGCGTGCGTGGTAGGCCATGACGATGTTGCCGGCCTCATCATGTGCAAGCGAGATGTGGCCGGGGCCGGCCTGCTTGCGCTCGTACGAGGCCTCATCCGCACCGTAGGCACCGGTGTAGGTGTCGTTGGTGTCGAACGACGGGAAGTCGGCCGTGGTCCAGCTCGACAGATCCTGCAGGTCGGCATTCTTGGCGGCACGCATCACGTTGGTGTTGTAATACTTATCCACCGTGGCCCCCGCATAGGCAATGTAGACGTAGTCGCCATGCTCGAACATGAACGGTGCCTCTACGATTGCCTGATCAGAACCTTCAGAGTTGTCTTCGGGGGTAGGCGCATACTTGCCGTACTCGAACTGCTGGCTGACCTGATAGATGTGCTCAAGGCTGCCATCCACCAGCGGAGTGACGCCATCGCCCATCTTTGCCTTGGCAAGGTACAGGCCTGCGCTCTTCGGGAAGAGCCAGTAGCCCTGGGCCTTGCCGTTCTCCTCGCGCTCGAAGTACGTCACGTCGAATGCGGCGCCTTCCAGCACGGTCGGCTCGCCCCAGTTCTCGGCCTCGAGGAATCCGCCATCCTTGATGGACTGCTCGTCGCCGGTGTACGGGATGAGGATGGTGTTGTTGCACCAGCCACCGTTCGCGGACGAGGCACCCTTGTGGAAGCCGGCCACAATCCACCACTTGCCGTTGATCTTGTGGAACTCCTGGGCCCAAATGAACGCGCTCCAACCGTAGAACGAGTTGGGGTACTGGTCTTCGTGGCCCGGAGTGCCGTTCTCCGGCTTGATGATGATGTGTTCCTCAGCATCCTTCAGACCGTTGATGGTCTTGGCGCGCTTGAGGCCGATGGAACGGTAGCTGTCCTTCTGGTTGTTGGTCGAATCAGTGGACTTTACCTCATAGGTGGAACCGGTGAGGTAGTAGTAGCCATCGTCTTCGTTGTAGAAGATGTCCGGATCGGCGCGAGCGTCGTTGTACATGGCCTCGGTGGTCTGCTGAACAGTGCCCTTGACCTCATGCGTGCCGGCCTTTGAGGTGTCCACGGCGGCCAGATCATCGGCGTTCCAGTCGACGTTGAAGGTCTTCGTGGAGCCGTCGTTGTAGGTCATTGTGGCCTGCGTTCCGGAAACCGCTGCGGTGACGTCCTCGGCGGAAGCACCGTTCTCCACGGTTGCGCCGCCCAGAGCTTTAACGCCGGTGTTCTGCAGATCGACATAGTTCTTGTAGAACGCATCGAATTCAGAGGAGCTCACAGCGAATGCGCGGATCTGGCCTTCGCCGGCCCATGCGGGCAGACCTTCGGTCACGTCGCCCACACCCATCGCAACCGCGTCGGCCTTGAGCGTCTCGCCGACCGTTGCCTTGGCAGTCAGGTCGGAGAGCGTGGCCATACGGCCTTCGCCGCTCAGGCCATCGGCCCAGAAGACCTTGTAGCCCTTGGAGGCGGCATCATAGACGATGCGCGGGTTGGTGACGATGGAGCTGTCGGTCACGGTGATAGCGCGCTCGTTGGTGAACGTGGCACCGTCGCCCTTGCCATCCCACACGTAAATCGCACCGGTGGCGTTGTTCTGCGAGGAAACCACACCAAGGGTACCGTCCTCCGCACGGAAGAAAGCGGGTGAGCCCATCTGCGCATTCAGCTTGGCAGACTGCGAGCCGTCCCACTTGACCGACAGAATCGACTGCGAACGGTTCAGGGGCTCCCATTTGCTGCCATCGGCGGCCTTGGCGGCCACGTACAGCGAGTCGGCGCGACGATCGTCGTTGTAGGCGAGCGGGTCGTACTTGGCACCGTTCTGGTCGGAGCGATCGACATCCTTGACGTAGGAAGCGATTTCGCCGCCGTTGTTGAGGATTTCGGATTCGGCGGTGATAGCTTTATCCACGCCGTCGATGGTGGCGGTGAGCTTGACCTTTACGGCCTTCTCGCCGGACTTCGGCTGCGTGACCTTGCCGTCTGCGGCTACGAGCTTCGCACCGTCGCCGGTCGCGGACCAAGTAACCGTCTTGCCCAGCACAGTGCTCGGCAGGTCGCCGGTGATTTGCGCCGGGATGGCGAGCGCGGCGGCGTAGTCGGTCTTCGCGCTTTCCACGCCAAGCTCGTCGTCGCTCAGGGCCTTGCCCCAGATCTTGAGGTTGTCGAGCAGACCGGAGAAGTACTCGCCGTTGCTCCAGTTGGCCTTGCCGATCTGCAGCACGCCGCCATCAGCACCGAGGATGTCGGTGAGCTTCTGGCCGTTGTTGTTCACGGCTACCAGCTTGGAGTCGATGTACAGCTTAGCGGTTGCGCCGGAAATCACGATATCGACGTGCTTCCAGTCGGCGTTCGTCTTGGTGTATGAGACGTTGCCGGAGGAATCGCGCTTGCCATCGTTGTTGTTGTAGCGTTCGACGGTAATACCGGTGGTCTTGTCGAGCACGCCGACGTAGTGCTCCTGGCCGTACTCTTGCTTGGTGGCGTTGGAGGCGGCGAAGAAGGTCCAGCCGGTGTTGCCGGAGACGTCAGGCTTGACATCGTAGCTGATGGTCACGTCGTTCTTGCCCTTGAGCAGAGCGTCGCCGTTCTTGGCGGTGACGTTGAGCCAGAAGTTCTTGCTGAGCTTCGCGGCCTTGCCGTCCTTGCTGTCGGCGAGCGTGGCGGTGCCCTGAGTGGCACCCGTCGCATTGCCGCCGTCAAAGGTCTTATCGCCATCATCGAACGTGAAGTCGGCGAGCAAATCCGGGTCGGTCGGCTCGGTTTCGCCGGTCACGGTCACCTTGGCGGTCACAGTGATGGCGGTGGAGCTGTATAGCGTGCGGTTCTTGTTGGCGGTTTCGTTGTCGACAAAGCCACCGGTCTGTTTCCAGTTGTTGTTCGCGTTCGCACCGGAGTTGATGAGGTCGTCCTCGTCGGTCTTCGACTCGCCGGCGGCGTTCGTCCACTTCCAGTGGTTCTTGTTCGCGCCGATGGTGTCGACCGTGCCGGTGACGGTGTACTCGCCGGGCTTGGAGGTGTCGACGTTGGAAACGTCCCACATCACGTCGCGCTTGGCAGTGCCGTAACCGTTGGCAAGAGTGACCTGCTGCGTCTTCGGCAGCTTGGCAGTGATGTCCATATCGGCAGAACCCTTATCCACCGTCACATCCTCGGCCTTCAGGTCGGCGTTGTCGGAAGCCTTGGCATCAGCCGCGCGAATCGCGTCGTACTGGGCCTTGGTGAGCGAAACAATGCCACCGTGCTTGGTGTTGGCGGTGAGGAAGTAGTCGTCGGCCTTCAGGACGCTCCACGGATTCTCGGAATCGAGGTTGTCGGCTTCGAGTAGGTTGTAGCCGTAGCGGGCACCGGAAGCGACAGATCCATAGTTGTCAACGAACATGTACCACTTGTTCTCACCGTTGACCTTGAAACCGTTGGCACCTTCCTGCGCGCTGCCGAGCGTGTGTCCGATGTTGGTCTGGCGCAACACCCAGCCCTTGGCCGGGTCGGTCGCGTACTGGCCCTGATCGTTGGCACGCCACCAATCGGCACGATCGGTGTATTCCATGAAGATCACGCCGGAGCCGGTGGTGCGGTATGTGCGGGAACCGTTCTGCAGCATCGTGGTGTCGATGGTGTTGCCACGGTTGTACTTGCTGTTAGGCACGAAGACGCCGCCAAACATGTAAGTCTCGTTGGTGAAGTCCTTGGTGGCCGCCCACAACACGTGAGTCACCTTCTTGCCGGGCTGACTGTTCTCGCCATCGTATTTGGCGGAGACAGACCAATACACAACGAATGCGCCGCCCTGCTGGTTCTTCGGGTTGTCCTTATCGCAACCGTTGAGCTGGCCGTCGTCGTTGAGATCATAGAAGTTCGGCACCCACGTAGCCTCAGGAGCCCATGCCATGCCGATCTCGGAGATGGTCTTGCCGGTCACGGAATCGGTGAGCGTCTGGCTCTTGTTCGGATTGGCAGTGTACTTGTCGGCGGTGGCGGTCTCCAGTTCCGTCATGTCGTTGAAGTGAATGAGATCTTTGGACGACCACACATGCAACTTGGTGCTGTAACCTGTAGCCCACGTGCCCCAACCGGCATTATCGCCGCCGAACACACGCAAATCGGTGGCCAGCACGTAGTAGGTCTTCGACTCGGGGTTGTAGGCGATGAACGGATCGCGCACGCCGGTGGTGGATTCGTTACTCACCAGAATCGGCTCGCCGCCGTTGAGCGTATCCCACTGGGTGGCGTCATCGCCGCGCGAGATGTCGAGGTAGATCTTCTCGGCGTAGCCCTTGTTGTTTTCGATGAAGTGGACCATCACGTAGCCGTAGGCGTCATCGGCCTTGACCTCGGTGACGGTGACCTTGAGCTCGGCGGTCTTGGCGGCGTCAGCTTCGGAAGCCGCTGTAATGGTGGCGGTGCCGGCCTTCACGCCGGTGACCTTGCCGTTGGTATCCACAGTAGCCACAGCCGGATTATTGGATTCCCATGTCACCGTAGGCTCAGCGCCTTCAGGGGTGACGGTTGCGGACAGGGATGCGGAGTTGCCTTCCTTGAGACTCAGCTTGCCGTCCTTCACATTGGAACCGGAGATCTCGATTGCAGTAGGCGATGCGATGCCGAGATCGGCCGCGGAAAGCGCGGAGCCATAAATCGTGAGATTGTCGAGCAAACCGGTGAAGTATTCACCGTTGCCCCAGTTGCCTTTGCCGATTTGCAGCACGCCACCTGAGCCGCCAAGAATGCTCTTGAGATCCTCGCCGTTCACGTTGCTCGCCACGAACTTCTTATCGACATAGAGCTTCGCGGTCTTGCCGGAGATGACGAGATCGACATGCTTCCAAGCATCCTTCGTACCGGTGTTCTTGTCGATGGTGGCGATGTCGGATGCGCGGCCGTTGAGATAGCGTTCCACGCGGGTCTTGTCGGTGCGGTCGAGCACACCGACGTAGGTGGGGGCGCTGCCGTTCACCGCACCGGCGGTCGGCGCGGCAAACACAGTCCACTGGCCACCGGTCGCAGCCGCCTTGCTGTCGTAGCTGATCGTCACATCATCAAGACCGTTGAGCAGTGCACTGCCATCGGACTTGGTCACGTTCAGCCAGAAACCGCTGCCGAGCTGGGCGGCCTTGCCGTTGTCGTCATCTTTTCCGTTGACGAGATCCACCGTGCCTTGCACGGTGGCCTTAGCGTCACCCTGAGCACTGGCGAATGCACCATCGTCCGGGTCGCTATTGAAATCGAAGCTGGCAATCGGGTCAGCCGTCGCTGTATTGGCCGCCGCCCTGACGTTCGCACTGGTCGTGGTCGTCTGCACCGCAGGCGTCGCGTCGTCGGCCACGGCGGTGATCGGCATGATCAACCCCGCGCCCAACGTCGACACCGCCGTCAGGCAGGCCGCCAATCGTGTAACTCTCCTCACTGAGTTTCCTTCCTTGGGTCCTTGCTTCTTTGCAATACTGTGATGGATCATCGTTGCGCCATCGCAATATTTGTTATCGAATTGTTATCGAGTGACACCCGGTCGCTCCTTTATCGACCGCTTCTCGCTCCTGCTTCCGCTTCGCCGGAGCCTCTTCGTTCGCCAGCGCGACCCACTTCCGCCCGAACGACGGCCACCGGAAATCCCTACGAACGACACCGTTCGTGAACAGGAGCACCGATGTGCAATCGCACAGGTTTCTGTAAGCACTCACAATTCTAATGTGAGCGTTCACCTAAATTTGAGCACGCTTTGAGCGACGACGCGAAAGCGGTAACGCACATGCTGATTCCTTGCCATACCTGAAATACCCGGCACCCCTCTTAAAACCGGTTTCATCTCCCCGAATGAACATTTACCCCTTCTCAGCACCCCACAACAAACAAAATCGCACATCATCTGTGTGCAATATTGGCTTGTTGAGCCGCGTGGCCTGCATGTCCGCGTTATCCAGTTCACGGGATCACGCTGGTAAATCCCGTGAACTGAAGACATGTGCAATCGCACACGCAAAAGATTGGAATCAAGCCGAACTCGATGGCCGGCCATGTGCATTTCTGTAAGTTTCTGGTTCACGGGATTTTCAGCCGAAATCCCGTGAACCAGAAACGGCTCCGTACCGAGCGTATTTCCGAGTTGTAGGGCACGCGCCCGGGTACTCGCCACTCCCAGAGCCGATCAACCACCCGAAAATGGCGGAATACCAACGGGCTCTCATCGGCCGCAACGGCCAATACTTCAGCCATTGCCCTACAACTCGGAAATACACCTCCACACGGGCCGATTTCGCGATTGGAGGCTTACGCCGCTCAGGCCTGGCGCTTGCGCTGGAGGGTCAGGGCGATGCCGGCGGCAGCGAGCGCCACGGCCACGCCGCTGAGGCCGAGTACGGCGGCACCGGTCTTAGACAGACCGAGCTTGTTGCCCGTCTTATCACCAGTAGCACCAGCGTCAATGCTCGAGCCGTCGCCCGGCTTAGTCGAATCGCTCGAGCCATCGCCCGAATCGGAACCGTCGACCTTCACCAACGCGGCCTGCGCCTTGTTCAACGCGGCGGTTGCGTCGTCGACGTCCTTCTGCGAAGCGTTCTCGTCGGCATAAACCTTCTCGGCGGAGGCCAACGCTGCGGCGAACGCCTTCCACGAGGCGGCGGTATAGTCGGACTCGCGCAGCTGCTTGGCGGACGCGAGCGCCTTGGACAAGTCGGTCTTGTCGACCGTAACCGTGTCGTCGACCACCTTCACTGTCACGGAAACGGTCTTGGAGGCCAGCTCCTCGGAAGAGCTCATGTCGAACACCGGCATGCCGTCGGCGGCCCAGTGCACACGGCGCACGAACATGTCGCGGCCGGCAGCATTCACGGATCCGAGATTCTTCGTGGCATAGGCGTGGAACACGTAGATCTGGTTGCCATCTTCGTCCTCGCTCCACATGCCGTGACCGGTGCCGAGCTGCATCTCACCGTTGAACGGACCGGACTTCTGAATCGGGTAGTTGAGCACCGTCCAACTGGCCGGGTCGGTCAGGTCAGTACCGGAGGCATCCGCTACGGCCAGCCCAGTGGTGTATGTCTTACCCACGCCGGAACCGGAGAACATGAGGTACAGCTTGCCGTCGCGCAGGGTCACGTTCGGACCTTCGGCTATGGCGGCGTTCCACGCATACTCCGGGGTGACGATGCGCACCGGGGAGCTGGTCACATGGGCCGGGTCCTTCGGATCCATCGTGGCGATGTAGGTGGCGCCGAGCTGCTGCCAGGCGTAGTAGGACCTGCCGTCGGCATCCTGGAAATAGGTCATGTCGAGCGACATGCCCACTCCGCCGGACGCTGTGGCTGCGAGCTGCTTGTTACCGTTGAGCAGCGAGGCGTCATTGCGGTAGATCGGTGTCGGCACAGTCCAGTTATCGGGGTCGGCCGGGTCGAGGTCGTGACCGTCGGCATCCTGCTTGAGCTGCATGTACACCGACTTGCCGTTGGACCATGTGTTGCCGTATCCGGCCATGAACAGAATCGTGAGCCTACCATCAATCTCATGAATTTCTGGAGCCCAGAAGCTGTGCATGATGGCATTACCCTCGGAGTCCTTGTCGCCAGCCTTGAGCAGCGACACCTCCTTGTTGTTGTAGCCGTTCGACTGAATCAGGGCATTCGGGTTGCCCGGCTCGTCGGCGAGACCGGAAATCGTGTCGGCCATGCGGAACGGCATGTGGGGCGAACCATGCTGCCAAGTGACGTCACCTTGGATGTCATTGGAAGCGATCATCAGGAACTTGGTTTCGGTGACTTCCTTGCCGTCGGCCTCATGCGTCCACTGCCACTTATACACCGATGGATCGGCGCGGTCCTCAGCGAACGGAATCTGGTATTCGGTCTGCTTGACGGTGCCGGTGACAGTGTAATCACCCACCTTCGTCAGATCTATGCCCTCAGTGTTCCATGAGGAAATCGGCAGGGAGCCGGTAGAACCGTCGGAGTAAGTGAGGTCCACGTTCTTCGGCAGTTGCGCGGTCACCTCATCGATTGAGGCGCCCTTCTTGACGGTGATGTCAGTGAGATTGCTCGTGCCGGTGTTCTCAGAGCGGCCGTAACGGGTGTTGAGCGCCTTCACCGTGGCCTCGTCCACCGCGATGGTGGCACCGGAGCGGAAGTTCGCGATGCCCTGTACACCGTCGGCGGCGAGTACGCCGGACTTGGCGACGGAACCGTACAGTACGCTGCCGTGCTTGGATGTGGAGCCCTTGAGCGAATCGAACGTGGTGTACTTGGCCACGCCGTTGTCATCGGCCCAGCCGACAACATACTGCTTGCTGGCGGTGTCGTACACGGCGTACGGAGCGTTGACGCCGTTGGTCTCGCCAAGGTCGACGATGGAACCGGAGTTCTCCTGTTCGCTATAGGTGAGCAGGTCTTCGGAGGTGGCGATGAGCACGCTGGACTTCGCGGTGGAGTCACCGGTGGCGGTGCCGCGGTTGGTACGCACGGAAATCACGCCATAGGTGCCGTCGGCCATGCGGAACAGGCTCGGATCCTTGAGACTGCGATAGTCATTGCCGTCGAGGTTCTCGTTGAGCTTCTGCGCCTTCGGCGAGCGTGCGAAGAAAATGCCGTAATTCTCGTTGTACGGGGTGTACGAGCCGTCGGCGTTCTGCAGCGCGAGGTGCATGCTGTAGGCGACGTCGCCGTTGTTGGCCTCATTCTCGCCGGTGGCGTTGCGATCGTAGGCGGCGATGGTCGCGGACTTCGCGGCGGGCAGCACCTTTACGGTGAAGGCCTTGGTAATGGGCTCGATGCCGGCGAGACCGTTCTTGGAGAACTCGACGGTGATGGTACCGGTCGTGGCCTCGTCGCCATCGATGGTGATCTTGCCATCCTCGACGGCTACGTCCTTAGTGGACGTAACCGTGGCGGTAGTGCCATTCACAGCCGCCGGGAGGGCGTCTCCGGAACGCACGACGGACGGAATCACGTAGCCGGCCGCGACTTCCTTGAGCTGTTCAGCGGCAGTTTTCGTGGTCGGGTTGACCGTGACCGTGAATTCCTTCGTAGCGGTCTGGCCACGGACCGTGACGGCGGCGGTCAGCGTGACAGTCTTGGCTGCCTCGCCCTTGGCGGGCTGGTTGACCGTGCCGTCAGTCGCGATGACGCTGCTATCGGAGGACGCCCACGTCACGCCGTTCGCAGTGGGCAGCGAAATGAACGGATCGTCGACCGTCGTGGGGATGATGATGCCGTTCAGCACGGAACCGGTGAGTTCACCGGCATGAATTGAGGCATCGGCAGTGCTGATCGCGGCGACCTGATCGGCGGTGAGCGCGGCATCGTATACGCGGAAGTTCGAGACCGCGCCCTTGAACAGGTTGTCGGGCCACGGCGAACGGCCGATGGTGTTGAGCGACTGGTCCTTGACGCTGGACAGTTTGGCCGGCACGGTGCCGGATGCCACCTGCGTGCCGTCGATGTACAGTTTCGCGGCGGTGCCATCAATGGTGGCGGTCACCGACAACCATTGGTCGGCCTTGGCCACGCAGGAGCTGGACTGCACGAGCGTCTCCGTACCGCCCGATTTCAGGCCGACGAGCGGGTTACGCGAACTGCCGCAGTTGAGCGTGGCGAAGAAATACTCCGTATCGGAGCTGTCGTTACCGATGTTCCACAGGAAATGGAAAGCATTGAGCATGCTGGAATCCGCTTTGACCTCCAACTGCACCGTGGCGGCGTCCTTGCCGGACAGCAGATTCGAGGGCAGCTTGACCCAGTCGCCGGTGCCGGTCTTGGCACCGCCGGAAAGGGTGAGGGCATCATCGGCCCAAAGCGAGTCGGCGGAGTTCTGTACTTCGGCCGCGCCAAGCGTAGCGTTCGGCGCACTGTTGGCCACGGTCTTGCCGTCACTTGGCTTCGTGGTGAAGTCGTAGGCGGCGATGAGATTATTGGTCGGAACGGTATCGGCCGCGACCGCCGTGGTCGCGGCCGATTCCCATGCCGGCGAGCGCCATCGGCACTGCCAGCATCGCGCCGAGCAGGCGTTTGCCTATCGATGGTTTGGTTGTCATTGGTTTCCTCCTTGCGCGCGGTGATACTGCTTGTCGCGCAGCAGATCTAGATGTTGAGTGGTGAAGTTCGGTAATGGCTATTGGAGCTATGGGGCTATAGAGCCTATGCGTCCGACAGCGTCGTCGGACGAACGTGCGATACGCCCCTCTGATGGGGCCGCGCCATGAAGCAAACAATCCAGTAGGCTGCTTGCTTCACAGCTCGACTCATCCAGAAGGGGCTTGGTCTACGCTGCAAACAGTTCAGGCGCGGCGCTTGCGGAAGGCGTAGGCGGCGCCGGCGGCGGCGAGCAGTATGACCGCAGTGATACCCACACCGAACACCGAGGCGCCGGTGTTGGACAGAGCGCTGCCCGGCTTGGCGGCGGGCTTTTGCGTGCCGTCATCCTTGCCATCGGTCTTGCCGGAATCGCCGGACTTCTTGACCAGCTTGTCGGCGGCGGACTGGAGCCGCGACAGCGCCTTGTCCACTTCCTGCTGGTCGGTGGAGCTCTGCAACACCTGCTTCGCGTCGGCGAGCGCGGCGGCGAAAGCATCCCAACCAGACTGGTAATCAGCCTTGTTATAGCCCTTCACCTTATCGACAAGCGCCTGCAACTTGGACTTGTCCAGCGTGGAGCCGGGCTCGCCGGCCTTGATGGTGAACGTTGCCGAAGCAGTACCGGAGTACTTGCCAGCGCCGGTTACGGTCACTGTGGCGGTGCCGGGTTCGATGTTGTTCGTGTAGGCCACCGTGTAGTCGGCGCCTTCCTTGAGCGTCGCGCCATCGAGCGTAACGGTCACGGCCGGTTCCTTGGCAGCACCGTCTGCGGTGAACTCGTTGGGTTCGGCCGTGACGACCGCCCCGGAGATGTCAGTGCCAGTCACGGTGACGGTCGCCTCGACCGGCATACGGGAATCGTCCTGGGCGACGCCCTTGACGGTGAAAGTGCCGGTCTTGGCATAGGAAGCTGCGTCAATGGCATCCCACTCAACTGCAACGTCAGAAACGGAACCGTCCGCATGAGTCAGATGCGCGGTTTCCGGCAGCGTCGGCGCCACACCAACCGTCGTCTCGGCAGACAGCGCGTCAACGGACTTCACAGCCACAGCCGGAGCGTACGCCTCCAGCACCTTCTGATACTGGGCGCGGGTCACGGGCAGCACAGTGCCGTGGCGCGGCTTGCCGCCATCGGAATTGGTCGGGAAGTTCACCTCAGGCATCTTATTGCCGATAACGGTCCACTGACCGCTGGCGATATCCTCAGTCGCCATCGGCACATAGTGGTTTGGACCTTGATGATAGCTCGGCTGGTCGGCGAACAGGTAGTACTGGTAGCCGTTCACGTCGCCATCGTTGGCCTTGAATAGCGATGGACCTTCGCCGGAAGTGAAGGTTTTACCGTAACCGTTAGCCTGGCCTTTACCGATGTTCGTGGCAACTTCGCTCCATGCACTACCCTTAAGCGCATCGGCGTAGTTCTTCACGCCGGCACCACCAATTGCGGCAGTCAAATCTGTGGACTTCTCCTGACGCAAAGACATCGTGTTTTCATCTTTGTAGATGCGGTAGTAGGTATCCCCTACCTTTTGCACGGTCACATCGATGGATCCACTGCCTGCACCACCTCGGCGATCAACGTCAATCCACACTGTCGGGTCGGAGAAGTTGACGAAGTCATCGGTGGTGACGTACACCATGCGGTTGTAGGTCAGCTGCTTGCGGCTGTTCTCGTCGGTGTTGTCGTACAGGTTCGAGGCCCAATAGACCACGTACTTGCCGATTTCCTCGTCGTAGTAGGCCTCAGGCGCCCAAGTGTTGCCTGCGTAATCAGAGCTCACCTTGACGTGGCTTTGCTTGGACCAGTTGACCAGATCGTCGGACTTCCAAATCTCAATGTACTTGGAACCGTTAGCCTGTGCACCAGCAAAGCCATTCAGCCCGTTGAGGGGAGCACGACCGTCAATCTTCAGATCGGTAGCAAGCATGTAGAACTTGTCACCATCCTTGGACTTCATGATGAACGGATCGCGCAAACCCTTCTCGCCAAACTCGGAAGTGAACAGCGGAGTGCCATTGTTCAGCGTGTTCCAGTCGAGCGCATCGTTGCCCTTGGAAGCCGCGAGGCTGATTTTCTCGCCGCCCACGCCCTCGCCGGTGAAGAACGCCCACACGTAGGCCTCGTCCTTCTCTTCGGCGGCAGGCATCGGCTGAATGGTGACGGTGAAGGTCTTCGTTTCGGTGGCGGTACCGTACTTGGCAATGGCTTTGAGCGTCACAGTGACGGCATCGCTACCGGCGGCAGGGCGCTTAACAGTGACCGTTCGAGATTTGTCGTTCACGCCTTCGCCTAGTGTGGCGATATCCTTGCCACCGGTCACTTCCCACGAGATGGTCGAACCATTGTTGCCCTTGGTGGGCACGGAGAAGTTGCTACGGATGTCGTCGGAGTCCTCGATGGTGACGACGTCAAGGTCGGCCTTGGCTTGCTCGGCATCGGAGAGCTGCTTCGGCACGAGGACCGTGTAGTCGGCGGTTTTGGCGTTGTTGCCAAACGTGGCGGTGAGGATCACCTCGGCATCAGCTGCGGTTGCGGCCGGACGAGTGACTGTGGCCTTGCCGGTAGCGTTGTCAACGGCGATGGCTGCGTTGTCCGACTTCCACGCGATGCTCACGCCAGCGGCGCTGGTCGGCAGCGCGAAGTCCTCGGTAGCGGATGCGGGCACAGCGGCCTTGACAGCGGCCTCGGCCTTGTCGAGCACCTGAGCGTCATACAGCTTGGTCACGTCTGCGGCGCTGATGGCAGTGTCGTATACGGCGTAATCGTCCACGTCGAGCTTGGAGTTCGGGTCAGCGTAGGAGGACTTGCCAATGTAGGCGACGAGGCCGCCGTAATTGGTCAGGCCACCGGCCGGAATGGTGTAGGTGGCGTCTCCAACCTGCTTGCCGTTGAGGTAGAAGCTCATGGTGCTGTTGGTGCCGCTGATGACGGTGGTGTACAGAGCCAAATCGCTGGTGGCCTTGGTGCCGGTGGTGGCGGCGTTCGTCGATCCAGGGCCGACTTCGGTGCCCCACGGGCTGTTATTCGGGTCGGCCGCAGTGGCATTGGTCATTACGGATTTCGCGTAGCCACTCGGGTTGGCCGGGTTGAGCAGCCAGTAGCCGTTGGCCGGATAATTGCCGGTCTTGGCCGCGCCGATGTACGCGGCGGCGGTATTGCCGTTGCCGTAATTGTTCTTGAGCCAGATGGAGACGGTAACGTCCTTCTTACCGGCGATGGCCGTGGTCGGCACGCTAATGGTTTGCGAGCCGGTCAGGTTGATCTGGCCATTGGCCACCGTGGCGTCGCCGGATAGGGTGGCATCGCTGTTGGCCGCGCTGCCCTCGTTAGCGATGGTCTTGGACGTCAGTGCGTTATCGAATGAATAGTGGATGATCGGACTGGCATCGATTGGCGATGCGCTCTCGGCACTGGCCGTCATCGGCAGCAACAGACCAGCGAGCAGTGTTGCCATGCCGACCGTGAGTCCGGTTGCCTTTCGTATCAGCTTTCCCATGTTTCTCCTCATTGATAGGGTTGATTGTGGTTGCGCCTTCAGTTATGGAGCGAAGTTTTGTGGCCGCCCTCTGATGAGCTGAGCCGTGAAGAAAACGCCAGAGTCGTTTTTAGGCGAAGGCGAACGACAGTGAGCAAATATGAAGCTAGCTGAAAGCTGGTCCTTAATTGCGTTCGAGGTGGCCGCCGTTAGGCAGTCGGGGGAGAGACCTGCGGCGGCAGCCGCGGGATACAGAATCGGCCGAAGGCCATGCCGTTCTTTCGGTGGCTTCGCCGCGGTCTCTCCCCCAGTCAGCCTTCGGCTGACAGCCCCCCTCGTCAGAGGGGGGCTTGGTTGCCGTAGCAGCTCAGGCGCGACGCTTGCGCCAGAGGGTTAGGGAGATGCCGGCGATGGCGAGTGCTACCACGGCACCACCCAGGCCGAGCACGGCCGTACCGGTATTGCTCAGCGCGCTGCCGGGCTTGTTGACGTTGGTCTTGTCGCCGGTGGTCGGGGTAGTCGGCTTATTGCCGTCGCCCTTATCTCCGTCACCTTCGCCCGGATTGGTCGGAGCCTTCTGCAGGGCTTCGATTGCGGTCTTAAGGTCGGCTGCGGCGGTATCGACCTCGCCCTGATTCTCAGCGGCGAGCGCGGCCTTGGCAGTCTTCAGCGCGGCGGCAAGCTTGGCCCAGGAATCGGCCGTGTAGTCGGATTCCTTGAGCGCTTCGGCGGCGGCGATCTGCTTGTTGAGCTCAGCCAAATCGACCTTGCCCTGTTCAATGCCGTCAACCGTAGTATCGGATGGATTGACCAAACCATCGGTGTAGCCGTCGTAAGCAACCGCAACAGTGCCAGAGACGCTGGCCGGGAGGGTCACAGTGGCCTTGCCTTCGGCGTCGAGCTTCACGGTCTTGGACCAGTCGCCAGCAGAGAACTTCACCGAACCGGCGAGCGTGCCCTTATCGGCGGCGGTCACCGTGGCGGTGAGCTCGCGGGTGCCGGCGTTGTACACGGCCTTGGTGGTGGAGTCAACAGCCTCGATGTGCGTCGGGTTGGCAGCGGTCCAGGACTTCGTCACCTTGAGCACAGACTCAGGCACGTTCACGAACGCACCGTGACGCACCTTGTCCGGCAGACCGCCGTTAGCACCCTGAGTGATGTAGCCCTGAGCGCCCGGCTCGGCTTTGACCGGCTTCTTTTCGTTGTTGAAGTCCGGGTAACGCTTGGTCATCGGGTTGTCCCACGTGGTCTTGGAAAGCTCGGCACCCGTGGTCATAAATGCACGGTAGGCGAAGTTGTCGGACAGCAGAATGTAGCCGTCGTCGTCCTTCGTGTTGAGTTCGTCATCCTTGTTGAGCTTGATGGTCTCTGGTCCTTCGAACGGCAGCAACGCCTGCTCGAGCAGCTGCCAACCGGTGTTCGGGTCCTGACCCGGAGATGCCTCGGTGGTCGGTGCAGTCAGCACCTTGGAACGCTCAAGGAAGATGCTCTTACCAGTGGTGATGTAATCGCCAGCGGCACCGCCCTGCTCATTCTTGGTGAATCGGTAGTAGTAGCCACCGATCTTACGCACGGTGGAATCAATGCGCGAGTAGCCGGTGTCCTGCCACATCTGCGGCTCGGTGAAGTTCACGAAGTCGCGGGTGATGGCGTAACGCACCTGAGCATAGGAGCTATTGCCGGTTTTGTCGTTCTTGACCGGAGTGGTACGGGTGTCATCAGTGAACATGCGGGAAGAGAAGAACACCACGTAAGCGTTCAGGTCATCATCCCAGTAAGCTTCCGGCGCCCAGGTCATACCGGCGTTCGGCGTGTTGATGGTGATGCCGCCGTTGCCGTCGCCGTTGGTACGGGTCCAGTTCATCATATCGGTGGACTCGTAGACCTCAACTTTCCGAGAACCGTTAACCTGGTTCTGGCTCCAGCCCATTGACGAGACCTTGAGATCAGTGGCAATCAGGTAGTACTTGTCGCCTTCGTGGGAACGCAGCACGAACATGTCACGCAAGCCACCCGTGTCTGCATCATTGGTAAGTACCGCCTGGCCATTGTTGCGAGTCTTAAACGTGAAGAAATCGTTCTTCTCAGTGGAAGCCACCCAGGCCTTTTCTCCACCGTTGCTGTCGCTCTCAAAAGTGACGGCCGCATAGCCGGTGTCAGGCGCGATGCGGGTCTTCTCCTTGACAGTGACCTCGATGGTCTTGGTGACCTTCTCACCGCCGTTGTAGGAAGCGGTGGCGGTCAGCGTAACCGGCTTGGAATCACCGTCGCCGTAGGCCGGACGATTGATGATGCCAGCACCACGATACGGGTCATCGGCACCAGTGGTCCTGTTTTCGTACTTCTCGTTAGTGGACGTAATGAGCTTCTCGTCCGAGGACTTCCACGTAATCGCCGAGCCGTTCTTGGTGCCCTTGGCGACTAGCGGCAGATTCTCGGCCGCCGGAACTTTCAGCGCAGCAATCGCGGCATCGAGGTCGGCTGCGGCGGCGTTCTGGGCGTTCATCGGCTCAACGGTGACGGGCAGTTCGGCCTTCACACCACCCAGCTCAGTGGTGGCGGTGATGGTGGCAGTACCAGCCTTGACGCCGGTTACAGTACCGTCTGCGGCGACCTTGGCCACGGACTCATCGGAGGAGGACCAGGTGACGTTCTTGCTCACGGCGTCGTCCGGAGTGACGGTGGCGGTGAGCTTGGTGGAGTCCTTCTCAATCAGGGTGAGCTTGTTGTTCACCACACCGGTACCGGAAATCGCAACGGCGGTCGGCATGGTCAGGTCAGCGCCCCTGTAGACCTTGATATCATCCATTGCACCATTCCAGTACTCATCGACGGAGTAGAACGACTTGCCGATGTAGGCGGTGGTCGCACCGAGATCGCTCATCTTGATGCCGGTGTTGGCCTTGAAAATGATCAGGGCATTGTTGCGGAACACGGCAAGGTTGGTGCCGTCCACGACAATCTTGTAATCGGCCCAGCTGTTGTCGTTGCCGGAAACGGTGACCTTGGATCCCTGTTCGTTACCCCAGTTGTTGTTGGAGATAACGCCCTTGATGGCGGTCTTGCTGTTGTAGAACATCAGGTACTTGTTGGCGTTGGCCTGATCGGTGGTGTTGGCGTCGTTCGAGCCGTCCTTGCCGACGATGAACGAGAAGAACTTGCCGCTGTCATCGTGACGAGTCTTGGACGCGAACTCCAGAGTGAAGGAGTCGCCCGCATCCTTGAACAGCTGGTCATCGATCTGGGCGTACTGGCCATCGCCGCGCAGTGAGAGCGCCTCGTTGTTGCTGCGGTCACCGTACTGTTCGATCTTGGCGCCGTCCTTCAGCGTCAGGTTGTACTTGCCGGTCGAATCGGCAATCGCGCTGTTCGTGGTGCCGTTTTTGCCCGTGAAGTCCCAGCTGGCGAGCAGCGTCGGTTCAGCAGCCTTAGTAGTCTGCACTGTCGCGGTATCGGTTGTCTGTGGTTGGGAATCTTCCGATTCCATGGCATACGTCGTCGGAACTACTGCCACCATCGTTGATATTGCAATCAACGATGCTGCCATCTTCTTCCAATGCTTCACCGCATCTCTCCTTGTCCTTTGCCTCGACCCACTTGTCGGGTGTCTCGTTCGCCTCTACGTGAACGCAAACATTATTTGCGATGATACCATTACGGCACTGAGACTCAGTGTGCCAGATTCCTTATATAAGCACTTACAGGGGGGGGCAACCGCCCAGCCCGAACACTCCCCGTATGCCAAAAGCCCCCTTCCAAGCCAATCACTAATACCCCTCAATCGGCACCCCGCTCCGCCAGCCGCCCCAAACTGTTATTAATTTGTTATCTTTACCGCGCTTGCGTGGACAGAGAGCGCTCAGACCTCGAAGATCGCCGCATATTCGTGAGAACCCGCCTAGTCAATGAGATATGGCTTGAAGACACGCTCGGCGACGGGGATATGGAGCATCAGCATGGTGCCGTAACCAAGGATCACCAGCAGGAACAGTCCACCGGGCATGTGGAACCAGCTGGCCGCCAGCAGTGCCACGAACACGGCATCCACGATGACCAGGGCCACGGTCATCGCGATGTGGGAGATGCCGAAGATGAAGGCGTTCTTCAAGGTGCCGGCCACGGTGTTCTCGAAGCGTGCCTGAAGCGCGAACACCCATTCGAAACCGATAAGCCAGAGGATGGTCAGCGCGAATTTGATGATGAGCAGCGGCGTGATCTGCAGGACGATCCATGACCAGACCAGTGCAATCAGCGCCACCAAGAACGGCAGCCACAGCAGTGTGGCTTTGATGAAGTTGGTTTTGAATGACTTGAAGTAGTTGGAGGTTACGCCTTTGCCCTCGCCCTCGATGGAGCGGCGGCAAGCATCATGGCCGGCAGTCAGGGCCGCACCGATGGTGATGATCGGAATCGAAGTGACCAGCATCAGAATGTTGATCCATACGCCGTCAACAAGATTGCTCCACGCGCGCATGAATTTCGAGTCCGGTGCCAGCCAGTTCATCAACTACTCCTTGTACAGCTTTTGGCTCCCCTCAGGGAGGGGAGCCAAATTGTCGGGCTCAACCCTTGACCGCTCCGCCTTCGGCCCTGCAATTACGGACTCGCCTACGACGAGGCTCATCATTAGCTTCGCCGCTGTCGCGGCTCAGCCTGGAGCCTGCTGGAAGCCCACTGGGCTTCCAGCCATGGGCTGACG
>ERZ827522.995-NODE-995-length-28856-cov-5.377660_pt1 | contig 28856 bp, 25 predicted proteins | sample MGYA00519580_ERZ827522 | MGnify/ENA primary metagenome ERZ827522 (study PRJEB31778, sample SAMEA3449340) | human gut metagenome | biome: human gut; feature: human-associated habitat; material: faeces | place: United Kingdom | collected 2010/2012 ... | reverse complement strand
AGAAGCCAGCCCCCGACGAAGCCCCGGCGACAGGCAGCACACGCCTCACGGGCGTACTTCTCACGCTCCCCACCTTCCCCACAAAAAAAGAACAGCGACGGACCTCAAATCCACCACTGTTCTCCAAACATCATCCAATTTCTATTTCCCCATCAGCGCAACAATCTTCTCTTTCAATTCCCGCGCATTCTTCTGCGGATCCTCCGCCTTCATGATCGCAGACACCACAGCCATACCACTCATGCCTGCGCCCTCCAGCACATCCATATTTCCAGCATTCAATCCCCCGATCGCAACCGCCGGGATCGGAACCGCCTCACAAATATCCTTCAAAGTAGAAACCTTCGTAAGAATCGTCACAACCTTGGTCGTAGTAGGATAAATCGCCCCCACACCAAGATAATCCGCACCATCCTCATAAGCCTTCATGGCAGCCTCCACCGTCTTGGCAGTAGCACCCACGATCTTATCCGGCCCCATCAGCTTCCTGGCCACAGCAACCGGAATATCCGAAGACCCCACATGCACACCAGCCGCATCACAGGCCAACGCCACATCCACACGATCATCAATAATCAACGGCACATGATACCGATCCGTAATCTCCTTCACCTTAAACGCCTTATCCAGATACTCCCGTCCACCCGTATTCTTCTCACGAAGCTGAACCAGAGTCACACCACCCTTACAGGCCTCTTCCACCGTATGAAGCAGAGACTCCTCTGTATGATACGTACTGTCCGTCACCAGATACAGCGTTACATCCAAATCTTTTCTATCCATCTCAAAATCCTCTTCTTTAATACATTTCAATCTTCAGCGTTTCCAGCAGCTGCCTGTCAGAAATCCCATAAATCTCATCCAGCAGATTCACCTGAAAGCTTCCCGGCCCGCGGGAAATTTTTTCAGCCTGCTCACCGGCAATACCCATCAGTGCGGTGCCAAGAACTGCAGCATCCAGATAATTCCCGGATCTCCCATTTAATCCCATCTCACTGCCAGACCAGACACCTGCCTCTGTACGATCCGTCATCTCTTTCGCAATATGATCTTCACACCCCGGCAAAAACGCCGCAGTCAGCGCCCCAACCATACAGCCGGTCCCGGTAATCCCGGACAACGCTGCCGTACCATTTTCAATCAGAACAACCTGTTCACCATCCGTAACAAAATCCTGCTTCCCGGTAGCCAGTACCACCGCCTGATTATTTCTGGAAAAAGCTTTCAGCACATCACTGACCGCATCAATATTTTCTGAAGTCAGCGCATCCTGTGCTCCCGCATCAATTCCGATGGCATGGGACGGAAGCCCGGAAACAGCCAGAAGCTCCGACATATTTCCCTTCAGAACCGCCGGATGGCCAATACTTAAAAGCTCCCTCGCCAGATCCAGCCGCAGGTCACTGCATGCAACCCCCACAAGATCCAGCAGGACCGGAATCTTATTTTCCACAGCTCTTCCCATGGAGCACTTCATAGATTTGATCCTGGCATCAGTAATGTTTCCAAGATTCAGCATCAAAGCACCGGAAGAAGCTGTAATCTCCTCAACTTCCGCCGGATGCTCCGCCATGATCGGCCTTGCACCAACTGCAAGGATCACATTTGCACAGTCATGGATCGATATCGGATTGGTGATGCAGTGGATCAGCGGCTTCTCCTCTTTAATTTGCTTTCGCAGTTGTAAAAGTCTTTGTCTCATATGTTTTTGAACCCAAAGCTGCCTGGAATTTCACCAGAAGACCTGCTTTACTCAGAGCCTTCAGGAAAATATAGGCAACACATCCTCCCATTGTGGTTGCTGCAAGGAACATCGGCGTATAATAAAACGCTGTCAGTCCGCCTCTTCCCATCAGGAATGCCATCACCGGATAAGAAACCATAGAGCCGATGATACCTGTTCCAAAGATCTCACCGATCACCGCACAGATGATCTTACCTTTGGAAAGTCTGTAGAACACACCTGAAAGGAATGCGCCAAACACTGCACCGGTCAGTGCAAGTGGCGGGATTCCCATGAACATCATACGGATCACGCCGATCATTGTTGCACAGAGAAGGGAATACCACGGTCCCATCAGAACCGAACATACGATATTCACCAGATGCGCCGTCGGGCACATTCCCTCAATCCTCAGGATCGGTGAAATTACGACACCGATCGCAACCATCATTGCCAGCATTACCATACGAAGCGTGTGCATCCTCTGTTTTTCCATTGTGTTTTCCTCCCTGAAATACAAAGCAGATCACAAGCAGCGGATCCCGGGCAAAAAATTTCCCGGCTGCTGCAGTCTGCCTTTAGATTTTGGCGGTCGAAGTTCCCTTACTTCCTCTCACTCCGAAAACACGGATTCCCATCGCTTACATGATCCTTCCGGAAAAATCTCCGGAACATCACCCTCCTGCCAGACATTAAGGCGCTCCCCTTCCTGCCCGCTCTTTCGCAGAAGCTCACAAAAAGAGCGCATCCCCCGGCAAACGCCACGGAGACACGCTCTCATATCACAATCCCTCCGTTGGCATTACCCAAATCAGGTACGGTCGAAGATCTATCTTCCTCTCAGCCTGTCACACAAGCTCCCGCTGGCTCTTTTCTTTTCTGTTCCTCAATATAGCACACCCTTATTCCATTGTCAACGAATCATGAAACATCAACTATGTACCGGATGTTTTTATCAAACCAATATTCAGGAATCTTACTTTGAGATCTCATCGATCAGACGCAGCTCTTCCTCTGTAAACGGTGCACAGTGGATCGCTTTCACATTATCCAGGATCTGCTGTGGCTTGGAAGCGCCGATGAGTACACTGGTGACCTCCTCATGGTGGAGCAGCCAGCCAAGTGCCATATCTGCAAGCTTTTCTCCTCGCTGCGCTGCCAGATCGTTCAGTCTGCGGATCTGGTCCAGACGTTCTGGTGTCAGTGCGCTTTCTTTCAGGAATCTTCCGTCTTTGCGGATACGGCTGTCCTCCGGGATTCCGTTCAGGTAGCGGTCTGTCAGCTGTCCCTGTGCAAGAGGGCTGAAGGTGATGAGGCCTTTTTTCAGGATGCCGGTGGTTCTCTTCAGGCCGTTCTCTTCCACAGTTCTGTCAAAAATGGAATACCGGTTCTGATTGATCACAAACGGGCATTTCAGATCTTTCAGGATCGCTGCTGCCTGGCTTAAAGTTTTTCCATCGTAATTGGAAAGTCCTACATAGAGGGCCTTACCCTGCTGAACCGCTGTTGCAAGCGCGCCCATAGTCTCCTCCAGAGGAGTCTCAGGGTCCATTCTGTGATGGTAAAAAATATCCACATATTCCAGACCCATGCGCTTCAGGCTCTGGTCAAGGCTCGCCAGAAGATATTTACGGCTGCCCCAGTTTCCGTAAGGGCCCTCCCACATATCATAGCCGGCCTTGGTTGTGATGATCAGTTCATCACGATACGGCATCAGTTCTTCTTTCAGGATCTTGCCGAAATTCCTCTCTGCACTTCCGTAGGCAGGTCCGTAATTATTGGCAAGGTCAAACTGTGTGATGCCATTGTCAAAAGCTGTAAAACACAGCTGTTTCATATTTTCATAATCAGAAGTATCTCCGAAATTATGCCATAATCCAAGAGATACCTTCGGAAGCATCAGGCCGCTTTCTCCGCAGCGGTTATACTCCATGGTCTCATAACGTTCTTTTGCAGGTGTGTACATAAAAAGCCCTCCCATAATGCCACATAATTTACATTTTCTGTAACCAATTCCTTCACTTACACCTATTTCGCAAGACGGATCATATTCCAGCTGTGTTTTGCAAACACTGCCTCCAGCTTTCCGCCTTCCAGTTTCGAGCACTCTGCGCCGGCTTTTACAGGAACTACATTCTCCGGCTGTGCCTCTGTATTCACCGCCTGAAGGTCATCATTGTTCAGCACGATATGCTCTACGATCTTATATCCCTCAAACTGCCTTAAATCACAGGAAACTTCCATGTCCTCATCCAGGCTCTTGTTCACTGCAAAAATAGTCAGAGCATCTTTTTCCTCATCCCAGACACACACGGAATCCAGATACGGCGCTTCACCATAGGTTCTGCTCTCGTATACCGGTGTGAGAACCTGCGTATTGAGGACGGTTCCTCTTCCAAACACACTGGTCAGCATATATGGATAAAAGATAGTCTGGCGCCATGCACCGGTGTCGGAAGTCATAATCGGCGCGATAACATTAACCAACTGTGCCATGCAGGCGATCTTTACACGGTCTGCGTGACGGAGAAGTGTGATCAGCATACTTCCCACAAGAAGTGCATCCTCAAAGTTGTAAACATCCTCCAGCTGATGAGGTGCCTGCACCCATTTCTCCAGTTTTTTGTCCTGCTCGTTGCTGTGGTACCATACGTTCCACTCGTCAAAGGAAAGGTTGATCTGTTTTTTGCCATGTTTCTTTGCTTTTACAGCATCACAGATGGAAACCACACCGGAGATAAAATCATCCATGCCTTTGGAGCATGCAAGGAAATCCGCAGTGTCACCCGCCTGATTTCCATAGTACTGATGCAGAGAAAGATAATCCACCTGATCGTAAGCCTCGTCAAGAACCGTATACTCCCAGGAACCAAAAGTCGGCATCTCCAGATTGGAGCTTCCGCAGGCAACTGTCTCAACCTCCGGGTCCATAAATTTCATCAGGCGGGCTGTCTCTGCCGCAACTCTTCCGTACTCTGCCGCAGTCTTATGTCCCATCTGCCACGGGCCATCCATCTCGTTTCCGAGACACCATAATTTGATATCGTGAGGCTGTTCATAACCATGAGATTTACGGAGATCACTGTAATAAGTACCACCCTTGAAGTTACAGTATTCCAGAAGATTCTTCGCATCTTCCGGGCCTCTTGTTCCCAGGTTCACTGCCATCATCACATCACTGCCTGCTTTTCTGGACCAGTCCACAAATTCATTCAGACCAAACTGGTTTGTCTCGATCACGCCCCAGGCAAGCTCCGGTCTGGACGGACGCTGATCTTTTGGTCCAACGCTGTCCTCCCAGCGGAATCCGGATACAAAATTTCCGCCCGGATAACGGACGATGGGTACCTGAAGTTCTCTTACCAGTTCCAGAGTATCCTTACGGAATCCCTGCTCGTCAGAAATAGGACTGCCTTCCTGATAAATGCCCTCATAAACCGCACGTCCAAGATGTTCAATAAAGGAGCCGAAGATCCTTTTGTCTGTTTTTCCGGTGAGAAAATATTTGTCCACGATGATCTGTGCTTTTTTCATTGTAAAAACCCTCCTGTGATAGAATTTTGTTATAGTCATTCACTCTTCCGGCATTTTTCACCTGACAGTATCCACCCCAAAGATACCTATCTCATTCTTCTGTACATTCAGAAAACTGCCGCTCTGTCTATCATTTTATCATTCCTTCCGGCTTATGTCATTGCCTTTCTCAGGAAACGCCCGGATTTTTCAAAAAATTTTCTATTTTCTCTCTACAGTGCCGCATTACATTTTTCATAAGCAAACAGTGCCGCTCCCAGCGCACCGCAAAGCTGTGCCTCGTCGCAGATATAAAGCTTCGCTCCCAGCTTCTCTTCCAGTGCCTGGATAATGCCTTTATTCTTGGCAACACCACCGGTCATCATATATTCTCCCGGATTCTTTTTGCCAAGGCGGGCCGCAAGTGCGCCTACTTTGGAGGCAACAGACACGTTCAGACCGTGGATAATATCTGCCACATCCTTATTCTGGGCAACCAGGGAAACCACCTCGGACTCTGCAAACACGGTACACATGCTTGAGATCACCACGTTCTCTTTCCATTCCAGTCCGCGGGTGCTCATCTCCTCCAGGGAAAGCCCAAGGGTACGGGCCATCATTTCCAGGAAACGTCCGGTTCCTGCCGCACATTTATCATTCATCAGGAAATTTTTTACTGCACCGTTCTCATCAATGCTGATTGCCTTGATATCCTGGCCGCCGATATCAATGACAGTACGCACGTTTGGATTCAGATAATGGGCGCCTTTCGCGTGGCAGGTGATCTCTGTGATGCTGTCATCGCCGCTGTCAATGTATGCACGTCCGTATCCGGTGGTAACGATACGCACGATATCCTCTTTTTTAATGCCCGCTTTTTCCACTGCCATCTCCAGGCTCTTCTCCGCACTCATCATAGCACCGCCGCCTGTGGGGATGATCATGGTAGATTTGATCTTTCCGTCTTTATCCAGGATCACAACGTCCGTACTTGTGGAACCGCTGTCGATCCCTGCCACATAATAAACTCCTGATTCCATTTTTTTCCTTATCTCCTCGCTGATTCCTTTTGATGGGTCCATATCCTCCGAGCCCTCCAGCGTTTCCGCAAAAGCCTGCACTCTGGTGAGAAGCTGACCTGCACTCTGGCTGGTAAAGTCCGTCTCGATCTTCAGAAGGGGAACCTTGATATCCCGCTTGATACTTGCATACTCAAATCCGTAATAGTCGCAGAACTTGATCGTATGATAGATGATTCCCTTCAGATTCGGGTCCAGATACAGCCGGTTCCTTCTGGTACTGTTGTTCATACGGAAACACGGCATCTGGGAAAGAAGCGCGTCTGCATAAGCCAAAAACATGGCATCATCATCCATTTTTTCCAGTTCCTCACGGATCACAGCCAGACGTCTTCCACCTGTACAGGTCAGGTTTTCCACATCCATGCGGATGTTATCCCGGATCATTTTTTCCAGGACACCACTGACGCGGACGCCCAGCACACCGATGTATGGCTGGTTATCCACATCCTCATGGGAAAAAGCGTTCAGAAATCCACTTCTGTCGAAAGTTTTCCCCGAAAATTTCTCGTAAGCTTTCTTAAGGCGGTGAATTCCTTTGGCCAGCTTCACTTTCTCGCAGTCGTTATCCTCATGAGGCATATCCAGCATGTACAAAAATTTACATTTGCCAGTACTTTCCACAATATCGTACACACGGCGCATGGAATCACAGCAGTTTACAAGAACCAGCTGCTCCACTTTTCCCTCCAACACTGCCTGGATCACGGATTTTCCAAAACCGCAGAGATTGGCATGGGCGATCTGGTCGGAAAGTTCAAAGTTCTCCGGCATTTCCTCCAGAACCGCACATTCCTCGCCAAAACCTTTAAACAGTTCCAGCGGTGTATATTTACAGACGTAATGTATCATGATCGTTTTTCCTCCCTGCTTTTTTCCAGCATTTCAAGGTATGCCTGAAGTCGTGTGGACACCTGGCCGTCACTGGAATTGGCCGGGTTACAGCCGTCACCGTCCAGGACCATGGTTGGAAGTCCTGCATTTTCCAGAGAATTTTTGATCAGGCTGGAAGCTCCGATGGTTCCCTTGCATCCCCAGTGTGCAAAAAGGATCCCTCCGTCTGCCTCTGTAAGACTGGCCAGCTCCTGGGCACGCTGGATTCTCTGTTTTACACTTCCATTGTAAATGCAGTTGACCATTTTTTCCGCAAGGGCCTCATAAGGATCTGCAGGCTGCATCCGCTGAAAGCCATCCGCAACAAAATCACAGGCGCTGATGTGCACGTTCTGACTGTAATTAAACACATCCTTTACCGGCTCCTGCAAAAACGGCATCATATGCATCCAGAGAATATGAAGGCCTTCCCCTTTTGGCGCCTTTTTCACATCTTCGAGAAGCATCTTTGTGTATTTCAGGGATTCCTGGGAACCTGCAAGAAGATGGCACATAAAGATGGCGTACAGCTCATTTGTCAGGGAAGTTACCGGATCGTGGTCTTTCCTGAGAGCAAGCTGGCGGCTGTAATAAGATGCCGCTTCGTTGCTGTTGGCCACTGCCCGCTGTACAGACTGTTCTGAGATTTTTTTGCCAGTAACATCTTCCAGGAATTTCTTCATCTCACGAAGCTGATCTGCTACGTAGCTAATGGAATCCTGATTTTTTTCATAAGGTACATCAATATAAAATCCCGGGATCTGATATTTCTGTTTCAGATAAGGAAAGGTCATCATGTTTCCGTCACAGGCAAGATTTGTATAAATGGTGCATTTCGGCTTCGGCACCAGCCCTGTCATGGACGCTCCCAGAAAAATCCGGTGATAGGAGCACATGGTTTCCGGAAATCCCTCTGATTCCGTCTGTGCCAGAAATGCCTGCTCGCATCTGGTTCCGGCGATGAAGCAGGACATTGCCTCCACGGAATACGGAGTGATCCCTGCTGCTGTCAGAAGCTCTCCCGGTACAAAAATGCTCACAAGAGCGGTATCGTCCGGTTTTGCAAGGGCTTTGATAATATTCTGCATGACTACACGGGCTACATACTGTCCCGAAGCCGGAAGCTTCCTGTCAGGAAAAAGCTGCAGACGTTTTTCCTGAAGCCGGTAGCCAGTGAGAAGAAGTTTTCGTGCTTTTTCCGGGTCCCTGATGGAGCTCTCTCCCACCATATCCCCGAATTTCTTTATGATATCCAATCTGTCACATCCTCCGTCAAGTCAAAAAATCTATTATAAGTCTGTCAGGCGCTTACCCGAAACTTTGTCCTCAGACAAAATCCTGTAGCATTATCATCGTCTGGATGGTATAAAGGCTCCACCTGTCAGACCAATATTTTTATTATAAAGATATTTTTTTCAAATGTAAACACACCAATTTTTACAAATCCGGGCGGCATCTTCCTCTGTATTATGCAATTATGCATACAGTTCTGTTACAGACTGCAGATTTTTTTCACATATTTCAACACAAAAATGCAGATTTTCCACAGAAAACTTCTTATAGCGTTTCCGGAAAATCTGCATTTCTCACTTATCTGTAAAATTCTTCAGGCAGCTGCCAGTTTCCATCTGGCAGTTCTGCATGAAATATGTTATCTTACTTCATTTTTTCTGTTGCCCTGCGTACGCACATCAGACATGTTGGCAGAATATAGCAGCTTGCGGAGATCCACGCTGCCTGGTCTGCACAGCAGATCGCTGTAAATCCATAAGTTCCAACGAACCCAACACTTACGATCACACGCGCGATCATCTCAGTTACACCGGAAAATACTGCTCTTCCGGAATAGCCAAGTCCCTGTGTCACCATACGATTTACATTGAGAATACCAAGACTCCAGAAGAAGAATCCCAGGTATCTCAGATATTTTGCAGAGGCATCCAACACATCCACCGCGCTTTTGTTTACAAAGATCCGTGTCAGTGTCCGACCGCCAAAGATCAGTACCAGTCCTATCAAAGCACCGTACGCCACTCCAATAGTAACTGCCTGGCGAAGTCCTTTTCGGATCCTGTCCGGCTGTTTTGCACCAAGATTCTGACTGCAGAACACAGATGCTGCCGTTGAGACCGCATCAAACGGGCACATGGCAAACTGCTTGATCCTCATAGCTGCTGTAAACGCAGATACATACACACTTCCCAGTCCGTTGTTTGCAGACTGCATTACCATACTTCCGATAGCAGTAATAGAATACTGCAATCCTGTGGGAATTCCCATAAGAAGAAGTTCCTGTGCTGCTTCTTTTCTCATGTGGCGGTCGTCTTTTCCAAGCCACATCAGTTCCATTTTCCGTGAGATCACAATCAGACAGCAGATACCACTGATGGCCTGTGCCGTGATGGTCGCAATGGCAGCACCCGCGCATCCCCATTTCAGCACAACAATGCAGAACAGATCCAAAAAAATATTCAGCACTGCTGCAAACGCCAGAAAGATAAACGGTGTCCTGCTGTCGCCCACAGATCTCAGAATACTGGACAGATAATTATACAGCAGTGAAAACGGGATTCCCAGAAAGATAATCAGGATATACCGATACGCATTGACATAAATATCTTCCGGCACAGAAAGAATATGCAGGATCTGATTGCAAAGGATCACGCACGCAGATGTAAGCACAACTGCTGCTCCTGCTGTAAGCACTGCGCCGTTAAATATGTAATTCCGCATGGTATCCTTCTTCTCTGCGCCGAAATATTTTGCCACGGGTACTCCGAAACCGGCACAGATTCCTATGCAGAAACCCAGAACCAGAAACTGCACGCTGCTGGTGGCACCAACACTTGCCAGTGCCTTGGCTCCCAGGATCTGTCCCACGATAGCTGCATCAATAATATTATAAGTCTGCTGCAAAAGGTTTCCCAGAAGAAGCGGCAGCGCAAACTGCACCATCAGCTTCAGCGGATTTCCCTTTACCATAGATGTTGACATTTTGTACTCCTCCAGATATAAGCTTCCTTAATTATTTTTTAAACTTTCAGATATATAAGTCCGATCAGCGGGCTGATGTGCATCAGTTTCGCAAGGCCTCTCTCACAAAGACAAGTGTTATGTACAGACGCACATTGCAAAAATATCCCGCCAAATACCTGTCGCTGTCACATCTGATGGCGTACTACTTTATACTCATCCCCGGAACGGTAATACGGACATTCCTTATAGTCGCTGCTCACAAAACGATAGTACTCGTCTTCATCCAGATTAATATCGCAGTAATATTCGTCGCATTCTTCATCGTAAGTATAATTTGCGCAGAATTCACAGCTGGTTCCCTTCATGTTTATTTCTCCTCTCTTTGCAGGAAAGTATTTCTCCCTGCTGCTCTCCTGATTATATAACAAAAAAAGGAAGAATTCCATCACTGAAATCCTCCCTCTTTTTTATATATCAGAGCAGTAACTCAGAACATTCCGTTCGCAGTCTTATATTTGTAAAGCATCTCCGCATGATTCTGCTCTTCCACCTGGATATCAGCCAGAAGCTTCCTCACACCACTGTCTTCAAAAGCAAAAACCTCCGAGTTGTATTCTCCGGAAATCAGCTTTTCTGTTCCGATACAGTCTGTTGCAAGAAAAGCATCGTGTTCCTTATCCTCTGAGGACATCACCGATGTGTAAGCAGCCTTTGGCTGGTAATCACGGCCGTCACTGTCGTTGCAGTTTACCTGGGGAACTGTACCGGAAAGCACCTGGCTCAGGGAATCGTAATGCTCCTGCTCTTTTTTCTGAAGAGTCTGAAATAAGCTTTTAAGCTCCGGATCCCTGGCCTGCTGTGCGTATTTTCCGTATTTTTCAATGCAGCTTTTTTCCTGTGTCTGAAGATCCTGGATCACTGTGCGTTCTTTTTCCTTTAATATCATTATGATCATCCTTTCTTTTGATAATAATGATAGTATGGTTTGGAAACGCGATTTTATTCATATTTTACGCAGTCAGGATCTCCATCAGTGCTCCGTAAAGATCCTTGTCCAGTTCCATAGACTGAAGCTCCGACAGAAGAACCGGCAGCTTCTTTCCTGCTGTGATCAGCTGATATAATCTGTCCTTCAGCACAAAACCGATCTCTGCCTGGTTCAGGAAATCGAAGACACGCTCTTTTGTCCGATTATCTGCCACTTCGCCAGCGAGAATGATCTGCACCTCTGCCGCTGTGTCTGCTGCCACTTCCACACAGATCTTCTGAAGCTTCTCCTCATATTTTACAGCAGCCTCAGTCTCTGCTCCGTTAACCAGAACCTTCACAGTATCTGTGCCTGTTTTCGCAAAATTACAGAACTCCACGGTATAAGCTCTCTTTGCCGGAATCAGCTCTGTTTTTCCCTGTGCAGGATAAATGGTAAACACTGCCTGATCCTTTTCCTTATAATCCATTTCCGTAAATACACAGGCACCATTTTCGTAAGCACAGGTTTCGTTGTCATCCTCATACAGTCTGAAGTTTCCGTCAGCTCCCGGGAATACCTTGATCTTCAGGCTTTCCGGATTCTTTTCCGCCTCTGTTCCACGGATCTCATCGGTCATCACAAGAATGCCGCCTGCTTTTGCAAGAACCGGAATACTGTCCAGAGTACGGTACATATCCACCATTCTTCCGCCCTCATAGCGCAGACCTGTATAAAGATCATACCACACCCCATCCGGCAGCCATACTGCTGTCTTCGCTACGTTGAGATCTTTTACCCGTGGTGTTGTCACTGCTGCCACCATCAGCTGGTCACCGAAGAAGTACTGATTTTTTACCTCATATGCCTCCGGTGCTTCCGGATATTCATAGTACATCGGCTCCACCAGTGGAAGGTCTTCCTGATAGCTTCTGTAGTTCATGGTGTAAAGATACGGCATCATTCTGTGACGCTCACGGAGAGCCTCCTCCATGACAACCTCTGTTTCCTTTTTGAAACGCCACGGCTCTTTTCCGTTGAAGTCACTGCATGAGCTGTGGAGACGCATGATCGGGGAAAAGATCCCGTACTGTGTCCAGCGTGCAGTCATCTCGTCGTTTTTATAGCCAAGCATATGTCCGCCGATATCATGGCTCCACCAGCCGTAACCGATGTTGGAAGCGGTAGATGTAAAGTAGGGCTGGAAGTCAAGGGAATCCCAGGTGATATGGGTATCTCCGGAAAAACCTACCGGATATCTGTGGCTTCCGGGACCTGCATATCTGGAAAAAGTCATAGGACGTTTTCCGTTTCTGGCGCTGTCCAGGAAATGGAAGTGGTTGAAGATCCACAGAGGATCAAGCCCTTCGATCTTGCAGTTGCTTCCCTGCTGCCAGTCGATCCACCAGAAATCCACACCTTCTTCCTCTCTCGGATGATGAAGATATTTGAAATAGGCTTCCATAAATTTCGGACTTGCCGGATCGCATACTACCGGGTCCTCATTTTCATAATCCACACCCATGGCCTTTGCCATGTCTTCATACATTTCTTCCCAGCCCTGTACGCCGTCTGCAGGATGTACATTTAATGTGGTACGCATTCCTCTTTTATGTAAACCATCCAGGAAACGCTTCGGGTCCGGGAAGAGCTCTTTATTCCAGGTATATCCGGTCCATCCGCTTCCATATTTCGGGTCAACATCGGTCACATGCCAGTCCATATCAATAACGGCAACCGTGAACGGGATATTTTTTTCCTGAAATTTATCCATCAGCTCATTGTAGCTTTCCTCAGAATATTTATAATATCTGCTCCACCAGTTTCCGAGAGCAAACCTTGGAAGCATCGGTGTTTTTCCGCAAAGTCTGTAAAAATCATGAAGCGCTTCTTTGTAGTCATGTCCGTATCCGAAGAAGTACAGATCCTTGATGCCCTTTCTTCTTGGCTCGATCCAGCCGTCCGGCAGAAGCACCTGCGATCTGCTGTCGTCCACCAGAGAATATCCTAACCTGGAAAGAATACCATGCTCCAGCTCTGTTGCTCCGTCCACCATATCCAGCGTTCTGACGGTTCCCTTCAGATCATGGATCTCTTCTCCGTAGTGGTACCAGATGCTGTAGTTTCCTTTTACCTGAATGCTTAAGCCCCAGCTGGTAAATTCCTTCTCATTATAAATAAGGTGGATTCTTTTCGTATGGACCTCGATCCCATCCTCTGTACGCACTACACGATAGTCCGCTTTTGGAAAATCCCTGAAAAACACCATCTGCGTGGGGCGGTCCTCAAATACGCCCTCCTCATCATACTCCAGACGGATAAGTCCCTCTGTGAGAAAAGTAATCCTGTATTTGTCCCCTGTGATCATATTTTCACTTAATGCCAGGGGATGTGTTTCTAATTTATATATGTCCTGCATTTATGTCCCTCCGTTTATTATATTATCTGTATGCCATCAGCCCTTTACAGCAGATGCTGCGATTCCGGCGATAAACTGTTTCTGGAAGAACAGATAGATCAGAAGTACCGGGATGATGGAAATGGCAGTTGCCGCAAACAGTGCACCATAATCTGTGGAATACTGTCCGTTAAACATCTTAAGACCAACGGCAAGAAGCTGTTTGTCTTTGTTTGTAATTACCAGGTATGGCCACAGGAAATCCTCCCATGTCCAAAGGAACTGGAAGATCGCAATACTGAAGATTCCGTTTTTTGACTACGTTTTCCGTTCCTTTTAGTTTAACGATAAATCTATTGTTAATCTATCACGCGCATAGAGATTCGTCAATATAATTTTATTATTTCGTCGATTTTTCTAGTATTTATATGTGATTTTTGTGCATTTTTCATATTTCAAGGCTGTGTTTTTTTATTTTCCCGCAATCATACATTGATTTTTTCACTATGTCGGACTATAATATATATAGTTTATAAACCGTTTTTTCGAACATTTATATTTCGTGTTTAAACCTTGTAAACCTGTAATAAGAGGATACATAAATTCTGGATTTTTCATTGTATTTTCATTTTTACCTGAGAAATGTGTTAGAATTTTATATATATATGTATGACAGCAGTTTCCTTCCCGGAAACTGCTATGGAAGAACAGAGGTGTGTAGTATGACATTAAAAGATATCGCAGACCTGGCCGGTGTCAGTATGATGACCGTCTCCAATGTGATCAACGGCAAAACCAGCCGCGTTTCCCAGAAAACCAGAGACAAGGTCAATGCGATCATAGAAGAATACGGATATGTTCCCAACCTGAATGCCCGGAGCTTATCCAATAAAAAATCCCATATCATCGGCATCATCATTTCCCTCGATGAAAAAGATGTGCTCCTGGGAACCAACTATTTTGAGAACCCTTATGTCAGCACCATGATCGGTGCTATCGAAAAAGAACTGCAGAAGAACGGATATTTTACCATGATCCGCTCTGTATCCAAAAACGCGGATATCATCTCCCTTTTAAAAAACTGGAATGTGGACGGGATCATCATTCTTTATCCGGCAGCCAGCGAATACATGGCCCGTCTTCTGAATTCTGCCACCTGTCCTGTGGCCACCTTTGACTGTGAACTGGAGCATCCAAACCTGATCAACATTACTTCCAATGACGAGAAAGGTCTTTATCTTTCCACCAAGTATATGATCAATCATGGACATACCGCCATTGCTTTTGTGGCCGATTACAAAATCAGCCACGTTCTTGCCAACCGTTTCAATGGCTATAAACGGGCGCTGGAGGAGAACCATATTCCTTTTAACCCGGATTACGTTTATAAGTACTCTCCTTCCTACGAGGGCGGTATCCAGGCCGGCCGTGAGATCGCATCCAACAACTCTCCAGTTACCGCTGCGGTAACTACGGCGGATATCTGTGCTATCGGAATTATGGAGGGTGCCCGCCTGGGCGGCTACCGCATCCCTGTGGATCTCTCTGTGATCGGATATGATAACCTGACACTGTGCCAGTACACCATGCCCAAGCTGACTTCTGTTTCCCAGAACATTCCCAAGAAAGCCCGAATGGCAACCAGCCTTCTCCTGGAAAAGATCCGCACAGGTTCTGTCAGCTCCTCCTGTCAGGCTTCTCTTGATGTGGAGATCGTGGACCGGCAGTCTGTGATCTCGCTGTACTGATCCATATCATAATAAAAAAATCCCCCCGAAGCCACTTACAGGACACAGGCAGGAGCGCCTGGTGTCTGTTGGGGTTCGGGGGGATTTTTTTATCACAGATATCTCAATCAAATAACTGCTTCGCAGTTTCGATTAGAATCTTGCAAATCCAAGATCTTTCAGAGTAAGACCTGTTTCATTTTTGATTACTCTGTTCATGTCAGTGAATGAAAGTTGTGTATATGTATTAGCTTCAAGCGCAGGCATCCAATATGCTTTTCCGCCCTTAGTTGTGTAAAATGTCAGTCCGGATCCGGTCCAGGTTGTTGCATTCAATGTTGCAGAATATTTGGCATCACCGAGTGTAGAAATTACTTTCATCTGATCAATTTTAGTTCCAGTTAAGTAAGTATCTACTTTTATACTATCTTTACCTGAGATAAGCGTACTGCTGAAATGTAATTGAGATTTTGACTCAGAATATGTAATCACTGTCGTAACCGTTGTTCCATCCTTACTTGTACGAACATCACGGAGCTTACCGCCATTCGCCTTAACCGCATTGATCAGCTTCGCATAATTATTCTTAACTGTGGCACTTGCCTCATAAACCGGTTTCTCTTTTACCTTAACTGTGCAGGTGAAGGTACGTCCGCCAAGTTTGGCTGTGATCTTAGCTGTTCCCACTTTCTTTCCGCTAACTTTACCTGTGCTGCTGACTGTAGCAACCTTGGTATTGCTGGAACTCCACTTAGGAGAAATCTTAGCTCCTGTAACCTTCAGTGTGTAAGAAGAACCTGCAAAAACAGATAATGTGCTCTTGCTCAGCTTCAGTGTGCTGATTCCGGCAACAGCGGAAAGACCTGTTTTGTTGTAGCTGCTCATGGTCTTCTTGTTCTTTGTGTAAGCTCTTACTGTGTAAGTATATTTATTTCCTACGCTGACCTTCGTATCGGAATAGGAAACCTTGCTGGCTCCTGCAATATCTTTCAGGTTTACCCATCTACCGCTGTTTGTCTTTCTCATAACACGGTAACCTGCCGCGCCTTTTACAGCACTCCATTTCACAGCTACGGTGCTCTTTCCTACAGCTTTAACGGATACCATCTTCGGTGTTCCGATGGTTGCCGCCTGTACCTCTGTTACAAATCCTGTTCCCGGGATTGCTGCCGGTGCTGCGGTAATGATCATCATTCCTGTCATAATACCGCATAATGCTTTTTTTTAATTTCGCATACGTTGTTCCTCCCATTTCTTTTCCGTACTTCTGTCAGATACAGCGAAAAATATGACAATTATCTCCCTGTTATGATCCGGAAAACATCTGCCTGACTGTGTCCTGACTGTTACAGTAACTTTATCATATTTATCCATATTTATCAACAATAACAGCCAGTAAAAATCCCTTCAACTCTGTCTTACAGCCCATCCCTGTACACACTGTTGATCGTAGCCTGGGCATGTTCCAGCTCTTTCTTCTGGATGATTGCCTCCCGGTCGCTTAAGATCGCCAGCATTTCATCGATCACATCATCCACTCTTGGACTTGTCACCCGGTATAAATATCCCAGCATCCGGGTGGCTGTGTAATCAGTATTCATATGTTTATAGGCGATCTCCCGGCATAACTCATCGGGATAGCCTTTATCCTGAAGCGCTCTGTAAAGCTCATCTGTTCTTGTATCTGCCATATATGCCTGTCATTCCTCTCTTATTTTTTATCATTCCTTTTTGATCATCCACTCACTGATCCTTACCGGCTTTTTTCATTGCCCGGATTCCCCAGATCACGATTCCAAAGCATCCGCCGATGAGGATCCATACCGGCCACATGGGGGCCGGGCTTAAATTCCCGCTTATTCCGGCATACAGACAGACCGCAACCCCTGTAAGCTTCAACATGGACATCATTTTTATTCCGATCTCGTACAGCTGTTCTTTATTTTCCTCTGTTACTTCCACCGGAAAATTGCACCAGTCCTGTGGAATGTTTTCACAGAACATCATAAGTCCCAGGATCAGAAGTGCCAGGATCGGTTCAAAAAATAAAAAGCCCCTCTTTCCATACCGGTTCGGTACCCCATGGAGGTCAAAATGGATCGGTACTCTCTCCGGAAGGCTGCTCCAGACAGCCTGCAGATATATGACATATGCAAAGATCATCAGGAAACAGATCACACTGGTAATGGTCCTCAGCTTTTTTGCAGACATTCGACACACTCCTTTCATCGCAGGATAAATCCATCATTCTCTTTCCTGTATTTTACACACAAATCATCAGTTTGTAAAAGTATTTTGCCAAAAATCCCCTCACAGAGCGCTATCTGTGAGCACTAACAATTGCACACAAAATTTATATATGATAAAATGGACATGTTGTCTAAAACATATTTTAAGAAAGGGAAAGGAATATGTTAGAAAAACTTTTCAAGCTGTCCGCAAACAAAACGGACGCCAAAACAGAGGTTCTGGCAGGTATCACCACCTTCATGACAATGGCGTATATCCTGGCAGTTAACCCGAACATCCTGTCTGCGACCGGCATGGATTCCGGAGCTGTATTCACAGCTACCGCACTGGCAGCCTTCCTTGGAACGCTGCTGATGGCGATCTTCGCCAACTACCCGTTCGCACTGGCACCAGGAATGGGACTGAACGCATACTTTGCCTACACTGTTGTTATCGGCATGGGATACAGCTGGCAGTATGCACTGACTGCAGTTTTTGCAGAAGGTATCGTATTTATCATTCTCTCACTTACCAATGTACGTGAAGCGATCTTCAATGCGATCCCTCTGAATCTGAAATCCGCAGTCAGCGTTGGTATCGGTCTTTTCATCGCATTTGTCGGATTACAGAACGCCAACATCGTAATCGGCGGTTCCACACTGCTGCAGCTTTTTTCCGTTGACGGATATAACGCAGCCAAGGGCGTGGAGGCTTCCTTCAACAACGTTGGAATCACAGTTATCCTGGCTCTGATCGGTATCATCGTAACAGGAATCCTTGTTGTTAAGAATGTAAAGGGAAATATCCTCTGGGGTATCCTGATCACATGGGGACTTGGAATTATCTGTCAGTTCGCCGGACTTTATGTTCCGAATCCGGAGATTGGTTTCTACAACCTGCTTCCGGATTTCAGCAACGGACTTTCCATCCCGAGTCTTTCTCCGATCTTTGCAAAACTGCAGTTTGACGGAGTTTTCTCACTGGATTTCCTTGTTATCCTGTTTGCGTTTTTATTTGTAGATCTTTTTGATACTCTTGGAACTCTTGTTGGTGTATCTTCCAAAGCCGGCATGCTGGACGAAGAAGGCAAGCTCCCGAATATCAAGGGCGCTCTTCTTGCAGATGCAGTTGCCACAACTGCCGGTGCTGTTCTTGGTACATCCACAACTACAACTTTCGTAGAAAGTGCTTCCGGTGTATCTGAAGGCGGAAGAACCGGACTTACCGCAGTGACAACCGCTATTTTATTCGGTCTGTCCCTGTTCCTGTCCCCGATCTTCCTGGCAATCCCGTCCTTTGCCACAGCTCCGGCACTGATCATCGTTGGTCTGTACATGCTCAGCAACGTCATCAGCATTGACTTCAGCGACATGTCCGAAGCGATCCCATGTTATGTATGTATCATCGCAATGCCGTTCTTCTACAGCATTTCCGAAGGTATCTCCATGGGAATTATCACATACGTAGCAATCAACCTGATCACAGGTAAGGCAAAAGAAAAGAAGATCAGCGCTCTGATGTATGTACTGGCAGTGCTGTTTATCCTGAAATATATTTTCCTGTAAAATACGGCAAAAAAATTTCCCGGGCATTTTGTCCCGGGAGTTTTTTTATTTCAGAAGTGCAAATAATTGTATTTTATTCCGTTTTATAGGTACAAAAAAATTTTATCTTTTATTGCTAATTAGTGCAAATAATATTATAATATGCATATCATATGCTTGGAGGTTTATCTATGGAACGAATTGCATTACAAAAATTAACAGATTGGAATAGCAGTAAACGTAAAAAACCTTTAATCGTTTGGGGTGCAAGACAGGTTGGTAAAACTTATCTTGTTCTGGAACTTTTCGCCAAAACTTATTACAAAAACAACTATATTTATGTTGATTGCAAAAAAGAAGATGAAATCCGTGAATTCTGTTCTAAAACTGCCAACGCTGAAAAAATCATTGAATATATTTCATTACGCAAAGGAAAACAAATATCCGAAAAAACATTACTGATTTTTGATGAAATTCAGGAATGCCCCAACATAATTTCTTCTCTTAAATATTTTTGTCAGGATTTCAGAGAAATTCCCGTTATTGCAACCGGATCAATGGTCCGTATCAAACTTCAAAGGGAAACACATAAAAGAGGATCAAAAGAAAATGATAAATTTCTTTTCCCGGTAGGAAAAATAAACCAAATAACAGTTTATCCAATGACTTTTGATGAATTTTTAATGAACAGCAATAAGATACTCTACAATACAATAAAAAAAGCTTATGAAAACAAACAGCCACTGGACTCTCAGATTCACGACCTGGCAATGGATCAGGTGTATAAGTATCTTCTTGTAGGCGGTATGCCCGAAGCAGTCGAAGCATATATAGAGGATAACTCTCTTCTTGAAGCAAGAGAAATCCTTAAAGTTTTATATGATAACTATTTATCCGATATGGAGCTTTATCAGGCAAGTCAGGAAGCGGTATTACGTTCCCGTGTTCTGTTCCAGAATATTTACAAAGAACTAAACAAAGAATCCAAAAATTTTTCGCCCGGATTTATTGAAGAAAAAAGTAAGACAAGAGATTTTGCAACTTCTATCCAATGGCTCACATTGGCTCACATTGTTAATCAGTCTTTCCAGTTAAAAGAGCATATTACGCTGCCACTTATGCCTGACAATGAAACTAACTTCCGTTTATTTCTTGGAGACATTGGTATGTTCTCATATCAGAGCGGCATCAATGCTGCTTCATTTATATCAAGTGAAAGAGAAAACACTTTATCAGGAATATTTTTTGAAAACTTTGTGGCTAATGAATTGATTGCAAAAGAACATAAACTGTTTTACTGGCGTGGCCGGACATCTTCTGAACTTGAATTTATTATTGAGTCAGACAACAGGCTGTATCCAATTGACGTAAAAAAGGGACGGGGAACACTTAACTCTCTTGAAAAATTCTCAAATCATAATAAATTTGAATATGCTATCAAGATTTCCAAAAACAACTATGGTTATAACCCAGAGAAAAAGTTACTCACCCTGCCATTTTACTTTATCCCCTTTGCAGCAAAAGACCTTGCAGATGGAAACATGAAAATATAAAGCCGAAACAAAAGATCAGAGTCGAGATAAGGAGATTTGAAAATGAACAAATCAAGTGAAGAAACAACCAAAGGACTGACTTCCGATATCTTAAAAGATATTATAGACTATCCTTCAAATCAGAACACTAAAATAGATGGAATCACCTGGTTCAAAGAAGATAGTTATAAAGGAACAGATTATGACTGGCTCTCCACTGTTTTTGAAAAAGCAAGTAAAACCCAGAATATGGAAAATAAAGGCCGACCTGATTTTATAATCGTTAAAGACAGTTCCAACATTATTATTGTTATTGAATGTAAGGCAGATATTACTGACCATAGCAAATACGCAAACCCGGAAAAATACAAAATCAACGGATTTGGTTCATCAGATGATACCACCAGGTATGCCATAGACGGCGCTTTATGGTACGCTTCATTTTTATACGACAGATACGATGTAATCGCTATCGGCATTTCAGGCCAAAATTTAACCGAAAGTAAATTAACGTCTTTTGTCTGGCCTCAAAATGGTAGTATACATGATATAGAGCTTCTGGCAGATGGTTCATTAGAAGATTCTATGCAGTCTATAAACCAATATGAAAAAGACATTGACGTTGTTTTGAAACGATTTGCAGCAACAGAAGCAAAAGTAAAAAGAGAGCTCAGAAGATATACTTTATCCTGTGCAAATTTTTTAAGAGCAAATGGTATTGAAGATAATTCAAAGGCAGGCTTTGTTTCTGCAATAATTCTTGGCTTAACCAATCATGAGTCAAAATTATATAATGACACCAAAAGAGCTATCGAAGCTAAACGCACAACAAAATCAAAAAAAATGGTTTCCGATCCTATTGGTAAGCATTCTGTAAAAATGTTACAAGCTTCATTGTATGGTGATGGAAAAGATGAATTTGATGATGATTATATCAGAGGCATCTGGGATATTGATAATATTCCAAAAGGTAAACGAACAGCATTAAAAAAATTTTATAATGCTCTCCTTGCCAAAGACGAATTATTAAGAGCACCCAAAGGCGAAAATAAAGATTTCATGGACGGAGATACTGTTTTATCACGTTGTATATATTCATTATACGAAAATGTTATCGAAATATTAGAGCACTATACCGGTGTTGACGTAATGGGAGAATTCTACACAACCTTTCTCCGCTTTACTAAAGGTAACGCAAAAGAAAAGGGTATTGTATTAACTCCGAAACATATTACCGAATTATTCTGCGATATAGCAGAATATTATTCTGATACAAAAATGACCGAAGATACAAAGATTTTGGATATCTGTTGTGGTACCGGTGCTTTTCTGATTTCCGCATTACAAAGAATTAAAAACAATATTTCTGTACAAAAAATAAATGAAACTGAAAAAACACAAAAATACGTTAAGGCACAGAGTAACAGTTTGATTGGAGTCGAACGCGATCCATCCATGTATGCTTTGGCTTATGCCAATATGAGATTCCATGGTGATGGAAAATCAAATTTATTTAACTGTTCTTCCCTGTTAATTGATTCGTACGCGCCAGTCGATGACAGCGGCAAAACATATCTGAATGATAATGTAAAAATTCCACTGCATGAGGCACTGGCAAGTTTTGGAGATATAGATATTGCAATGATTAACCCTCCATATTCTCTTAATAAAAAAGATACTTCCACATCACAGAATTATGAAATTATAATCAAACGAGAAGAATGTAAAGGAAAAATCAATGTATTAAAGAAAAAACTTTCTCAAGCCAAAAAGACAACAGGCGGTGTACCCAAAGATACTATAGATAAAATTCAGCTTGATATAAAAGAACAGCAATATTTGATTGAAGAAATTAATAAAGAGCTAAAAAATACCCGAATGGATGAAGTTGTATTTTCAAAGGGGCAGGACGAATTGGACTTTGTAGCAGCTATGCTTCATTATTTAAAAACAGGTGGCATAGGTATTGCTATTATTCCTATGTCATGTGCAAGTAACAGTGGAAAAAAATTACGGGCAGAATTATTAAAGCACCATACTTTATTAGCTTGTATGACAATGCCAGCACAGTTATTTTCTGACAGCAACGTAGGAATCCCAACCTGCATTATGGTATTTAAAGCGCATATTCCACATAATAATAACAAAGCAGTATTTTTCGCAAGATGGAAAAATGACGGTTTTAAAGTAATTCCACACAACGGCAGAAAAGATTTCGGTGAATGGGTTTCCATCAGAACAGAATGGATCGAACAAATAGATGGTACTGCTACGCCAAATCCTTATGTCTGGTTGAAGAAAAAAATATCACCGGAAGATGAAGCATTGGCAGAAGCGTATATTCAAACAAACTATACACAGTTAACTGATGACGATTTTGAAAGAACTCTTAAAAAATATGCCCTGTTCAAATATATGGAAGATAACGGACTTTTGGAGGAATAAAAATGCTAAAAGATGTTAAGTGGTGTGAATATCACTTATATGATTTGTTTTATATTTATTCCGGGAATAAATTTGATAAAAGCAAAATGACAGCCTTTGATCCTGCCGTTAATTTTGTAGGAAGATCAAGCAAAAACAATGGTGTTACTGCATATGTTGATTATGTCAAAGGTGTAAAACCTTATCCGGCGGGCTGTATGACAATCGCATTAGGCGGTGAATACTTGGGTTCCTGTTTTATTCAGCAACATCCATTCTATACGAGCCAGAATGTTTTTGTTCTGTCCGACAAAGAACATATGGATGAAAATGTAAAACTGTTTATTGCCCATTTAATAAGATTTGAAAGCAAAAATAATTATATGGCCTTTGCCAGAGAATTAAATTCGCATATAAAAACAGACTTTAAAATCAAACTGCCAAGTATAAAAGAAGGTGTTTTAGATCACGATTTTATAAATCGATATATGAACGGCCTTAACGTTGATATAACATCTATTCCGGATATCTTTTTAAATGAAGGATATGACAGAGCCTGCTGGTATATAGACAATATTGATAAAGACTTATTTAATAATGAATATTCCAAATGCAGAGAAAAAAAGGCTATATCATTACAAAATAAAGAATGGGCTTACTTTTCTCTGGAACAGGATCTGAATATGGAAATTTATAACGGAAAATCCTACAATGCATCTGATTTAATTAAAGCTGTTGATGAGAATTATGTTTTGTATATCACCAGAAAAGATGAACGAAATGGAATTTCCATGTATGTTCAGCCCTTAGAATACGATGGTTTAGAAAAGGCAAATGCAATTACGATCGGGGATACTACAGCGACTATTTTCTATCAGAATCGCAAATTTATTACAGGTCCTCACATAATTATTTTAAGAGCAGATTGGTTAAATATATATACCGCTGAATTTATTATTACTTTGTTAAATAAAGAAAAATACAGATATCCTGTTTTTGGCAGAGCTTTTACAAAAGATTTGATAAAACAGACAAAATTATATCTACCAGTTAACGAGAATAATAAACCCGATTTTAATTTTATGGAAGAATATATTAAATCTCTTCCATTTAGTATTCGCATATAAGTTATAACGATACAATAAAATCGCTAGTCTGGAGTGGTAGAACCACTATACAGACTAGCGAAATAAAAATTATTACAGAAGTTTATTTCTTCGGCTGATACCGCATATTCGATACATTATAAACCGTAATAAACGCTTTCGGGTCCTCCTGGTTTATAAACTTCATCAGCTTCTGGTATTCACCTTTATCTACAATGGTGATGATCTCACGGCGTTTTTCCATGTTATAGGCTCCGATGGCCTCATAGATCGTGGCTCCGCTGTGCAGGTCGTGGATGATAAACTGCCTCAGTTCCTCTTCCTTCTTCGTGATGATGCAGACACGACGTTTGATATTATGATCAAAAATAAAATGATCCAGAACGATTCCGTTAAAATACGTTCCCAGAATACTTAAGACCACCGTCTTTTTATCATACACAAACGCCGCGGAAAGTGCCACGCACATACCGGAAAGAGACATGGCTTTTCCAAGCTCCATGTGGAGATACTTATTCATGATCTTCGCCACGATATCCAGTCCGCCTGAGGATGCATTCCGGTTAAAAAGAATGCTAAGTCCCACACTCACTACCAGAATATAACACAGAACATCCAGTTCCTGACTATCTGTCATGGAACCGAAATTTGGAAAAATGATCTCAAACAATCCCAGAAACAACGGCAGCATCACACTGGTATAAACCGTCTTAACTCCAAACTCTCTTCCACAGGTAATAAATCCAATGATCAGCAATACCACATTCAGGATCATGGTAATAGCCGACAGCTGCAGCGGCACAAAGTTGGAAAGCACGATTCCAAGACCGGAAATACTGCTGACCGACGTATGGCTTGGCACCAGGAAAAAATATACCGCCGCTGCAATGATCGCCACTGCCACGGTGAGGATCACGGTTTCCTTAACGATATCCGCATAATTCAGTTTCTTTTTCATGATTTCAGATACTCTTCCCATTCTTTTTCTTTAGCGCCCACCAGCACCTTGTCTTTCCCAACAAGGATTGGGCGTTTCACAAGCATCCCGTCTGTTGCAAGAAGCGCAAGCTGCTCTTCCTCGCTCATCTCCGGAAGTTTATCTTTCAGTTTCATCTCTTTATAAATATTTCCACTGGTATTGAAAAAACGCTTCAGCGGAAGACCGCTTTTTTCCCACCAGGCTTTCAGTTCCTCTGCAGTTGGATTGTCCGTCTTAATATCACGCAATGTATATTCTGCGCCACTCTCATCCAGCCATTTCTGAGCCTTTTTGCAGGTACTGCATTTTGGATAGCATACAAATAACATCTTATGTCCCCCTGTTCTTCGGCAGTAAATACGTAAATTCACTGCTGTCTGTTTTTTTGCCTACAGCACAGAATTTTTATAGAACTTTTTCACTGTACTGTCCAGGTTTTATTTTAACATAGACGATGCGGTATTTCTATCCTCTTGTTCCGACCATATCAGCTTCGATTCCTGTTTCATCTCATCCACAATTTTCTCCGCTGCATCCAGATCTCCCTTTGCTTCCAGCTCTGTTAATTCCAGGCTCTTCTTTCTGGCCTCCTCACTCATATAATAAACCTCTGTTACCGTTTCCGGGGTGCTGTCGTCTTCCGGTGATACTTCCTCTGTCTTTTTGGAAAAATCCTGAAGCAGCATGTCATCGCCTTTCAGCTCCAGAGTTCCTGCATATGGCGCGTCAATGGCGTAGACGAACTCTGTTTTTCCATCTTCTGTGTACTGTACTTTCATTCGGTTGATGAGATTATTGGAAGAATACAAACTGTTATTTTTTACGTACATTCCGCTATTTTCCAGGGTCATGTATTTTTCGTTGAAATACCAGTGGTTGTAGCCTGCTGCCGCAGCGATGAGTGTCAGGATAACTGCCACTGCTGCTGTCAGCACTCTGCGTATTATTAATTTTCTCCGGATTTTTTTCAGTGCGGCTACACTTCCGATATTTTCCGTTTCACCAGCTCTGCGTTGTGCTCCGGAGGCTACAGATGATATCATTTGAGCCTGCTCTTTTCCCTGCTCCTCTTTCATGATCTCCAACATTTTTCTGCATTCCTTACAAGCTTCTATATGCTCTTTTACCAGCGCCTGACTGTCTTCACTTAAAATGCCGTCCACATAGGATGGCATCAGATCCTGTATTACATCACATGTAATCCTCATTGCTCCAGCTCCTCTCTGATCTTTACTCTTGCACGGTAATAAGTCACCCGCGCCCAGTTTTCACTTTTTCCAAAAAGCATTCCAATCTCACGGAAGGTCAGCTCTCCGAAGGTCCGCAGGGAAAAAACTTCTTTGTACGGTTCCGAAAGTCTATGCAGAACCTTGTGGATTTCCATAGCCTGGCTCCGCTGCGCCAGCTTTTCCTCCAAAAGCTCTCCGCCAGCGCTTTCTGTTTTTTCCAGCTTCTCATCCCCGAGAAGTTGCTTCTTCTGTTTTTTCAGATGATCGTACAACGTATTCTTTGCAATCTGGCAAAGCCACACCCGCACATCACAGTCACCACGGAACTGATCTGCTTTTTTCAGTGCCTTAAAAAATGTCTCCTGGGTCACTTCCTCAGCCAGTGATCCATCCTGTGAGACAGAACGGATATACCGATATACAATGTCAAAATATGTCCGGTAAAGTTCCTCAATATTCATCGGCTTTCTTCTTTCCTCCCTTCTCACTTATAAGACGCACTGATCTCAAAAACGTTACAGAAAATCTTTCAAAATTTCGTCCGGTATTTTATTCCGGCGTTTCTTTTAGCACAAACGAAGTGCCCGGTATAAAAATACCGGGCACAGCATTATCAGAATTTTCTTCTGACCTCCTCTTACACTCTGCTGCATACCTTCACATCGTTCCATGCTCTTCATAATATTTCTTTTTTTCCGCATACATAAGATCATCCGCTCTTCTCAGCATTGTCTCAAGCTCCGAAGAGCTTTCCTCCCAGACAACGCCAACAGAAACACTGATCCTTTTGGCAGCAATGCTGTCACAGATATCCCGGACCTTACTTCGAAAAATCTTCTCATCTATGTCAAAACAGATGAGTACAAATTCATCTCCACCTACCCGGTAAGCATTTTCCGGCAGAATCGCAAGCATGGAACGCGCTGTATTTATGATCAGCCTGTCTCCGGCCTCATGTCCGTAAAGATCATTCACCCGTTTCAGACCATTGATATCAATATATGCTACTCCTGTTTTTATCACTGTTTTTGCCTGCATGCCTTCCAGAACCTGAATATACCTGTTCCTGTTATACAAGGTCGTCAGCATATCACGATAACTCATGTACTGCAGACGCGCCTTACGCTCCTTGGCTTTCAGACTGTCCGTTAAAAAGTACTGTATGGACGACAGCAGCGTATGATCCTCATAATGCAGCCTCGGATTATCTACCCCGAGAAATCCTATGATCTTTCCGTCACTGTTTAAAGGAACGGCCAGCAGCCTGGTAATGTCCTGCATCTTCAGAGTCTCATAATACGGCTGCCCCTGCTCCTCCTCAATATCCGGAATATAATACAGGCCATTTTTCCGAAAGCTGTCCATCCAGATATCCAGCATTTCCATGGGAACCTCCTGAAGATTATCCTTCTCAGCAGTCACTCCGTTCATGGCATACTCATAGGTATTTGTACAGACATTCCTCTTTTCATCGATCTGAACAATATAACTGCGATCTCCGTCAAAATACCCGCTGATAATACGCAGCAGATTGGAAATCGCCGCATCTTCATCTTCTCCTGATATCAGCTCCGCAATACATTTATTCAGTATCGTTGCGATCTCAAGTCTTTCCTTTATCTTGCCCTCTCTGCTTATCAGCTGATACATTTCCTGATTCAGCTCCGTCATCGTCACGATAAACATAATGATCATGGAAATACCAACAGAAAACTCAATCAGCGACATTCCATACCAGAATGCCTGCACAGCTGCCGCCACTGCCGGAAGTACAATGCATGACAGCATAGAGAACAGGAGCTTCCGGCTGACTTTCTTTCTGTATTGGAGCAGAAGTGTAAGGTCAATGAACATACCTGCTGCCGGAAGAAGGATTGACATAATATATAACGGTGCCCGATGGTAATAATTATCCCCATCTATGTAATAATACCAGTGAGTAAACTGCGAGATCACCACAAAAGCAACCCCTGCAGCAGCAATAACATATCCGGCTTTTACTCTTTTTAATGTTCTCCGCTCTTTTTTCGAAAACAGATAAACACACACATAAATATGAAAACACACCAGGACTACGTCACTTAAAAGAAATACGAGAAAACTCGAAATACGGACCATCACACTGCCCGGAACTCCGGGATATCCGCTGAAAATATGCCCCAGGGCATCCATCAGCAATAACAGAGAAGCAAAACTCTCCATCAGGACAAGATACCGCCGCTTTTCCCTGTTATAATTACTGCTCAGAAATATACATAATGCTGCTATGGCGCAAAATGCACATCCCCATATAAGTATTGCCACCTGCAGTACTTTTTCATCCGGCATAAAAAACACTCCTCACATTCGTCACTTACAATAAGTATTACACTTTACCGTGTAAAAGTCAACCTTCCAAAAAAATCCCGGAGTACATTGTCATACTCCAGGATTTTGTCGTCAACCGGATAAAAGCAGCCGCATTCGCTACATAATTCTACACCAGATAACTGCTTCGCAGTTGATTCAGTTAAAGCTCTTCCCCGCAGGATTCAATCACTTTTTTGTACCAGTAAAA
>ERZ827522.992-NODE-992-length-28933-cov-7.184223_pt1 | contig 28933 bp, 35 predicted proteins | sample MGYA00519580_ERZ827522 | MGnify/ENA primary metagenome ERZ827522 (study PRJEB31778, sample SAMEA3449340) | human gut metagenome | biome: human gut; feature: human-associated habitat; material: faeces | place: United Kingdom | collected 2010/2012 ... | reverse complement strand
GAACTGGCCGCCTGCCCGGGTAATACAGGTAATGTTTTCATACTGAAGATTTTCCTGATATGCAGAGATGAAAAATGGAAAAGTGGCGTGGTGAAAACACCAGGCCGTAGCAGAAGGCTATTCTGGAGAGTTAATTTTTCATTTCGGGCGTCGGATAAACAGCCAGATAAACGTAATCACAGGAGCCCAGGGTATCGGCTTCGCAGGTCAGTCCTTTCGCATACAGTGTGACGGTATGCTGATGGCGGGGATTCAGTTCACCGCTGGTGAGCATGAGTTCCAGTTGTTTCATCAGCAGCGGAAAGGCCTGGTCCGGATGGTACGCATCCGCATCGCTGAACCGGCCTCTGATACCGGCGCGGTCGGCAAGGTAATGCAACCGGTTACCCTCCTGCACCAGACGTGCCCCGAAACAGGGCGTCACGGTGCAGGGCAGTCCCCACCAGAGGCGGTCGTTATGGTCGTCGGGATAATTTGTCTCATGGAGTTTGTCTGACACGATAAAGTCCTCAGGTCAGCCGGCGCGCAGACCGGCTTCGGTGAAGGTGTATTCGTTGATGAGAAGGGCCTCATCCACAGCGGTGTCTGAGGTCAGCCAGTCGTACTTGTTTTCCAGCTGGCGGTACAGCCAGAAGGCCAGGTCGCGCAGGGCTTCGCTGACAGCGGCTTCCGCATCGGTTGTCATTGCCTGACCAGTCGGACTGTTCCGGGTGACGGTGATATCCATGCTGTACGGATGGCAGTAACGTCCCCGGTGACTGATTTCAGCCTGAAGCTGCCAGAAGTTACGTTTCTGCACCGCCTGCAGGGTATCCGCGATACGATGAAGCTCACGGTCCTGAGGGGCATATTCCCTGATTTTCCGGGGTGTCGCTGGCTGCCAGTGCCAGCGCCCTTCAAAACAGGCTCCGTCCCCCTGGCTGCAGAATCCGCTGAACCAGATGCACGGCTCTTCCATAAACCTGCCATTGCTGAGCCGGAAAACGCGCTGGCGGAGGTCAATCCCGAAAATGCCACAGACCTCCCTGAAGTCTTCATACACGTTTTCATACCAGTTGCTGTCAGCATGATGCTGACGGTACCAGTCGCGGGCTTTTTCCTGTGCGGTGGAGGATAGCTCATGCAGTGTATACACGGTGGTGGTGATAATTCTGCTCATCAGAATGCCCTGACTCAGTTCAGGGTGACGCTCATCAGCCGGACATACGGACCAAAACTGTCCTTACGGCGTTCTGCAAACACGGCCAGCACACCGGGAATATCCTGCACTTCACGACCGGTATACGCTTCAGCACTGCCGTGCCAGCGGTATTTGCCGGTACAGAACGGAAAAAGACGGGATGCCGGATGCTGACGGTGAATACGCATGGCTTCGCCACGGGTGATGATTTTCATAGTGGGATACCTCTGAAGACAGAAGATAAAAGTGAAAACAGGTGTGATGTGGTTGTGACGGGTTAAAGCAGACCATGTTCGGCAAAGGAGAAAACCTGGCTGCCACCGACTATCAGATGGTCCGGCACCCGGATATCCACCAGGCCCAGTGCCTGTACCAGACGTTCCGTGATAAGGCGGTCTGCCTTGCTGGGTGTGACTTCACCGGACGGGTGATTGTGTGCCAGCACCACAGCAGCGGCATTGTGATACAGGGCGCGTTTAATCACTTCCCGGGGATGGACTTCCGTGCGGTTGATGGTGCCGGTGAAGAGGGTTTCACCGGCAATCAGCTGATTCTGGTTATTCAGATACAGCACCCGGAACTCTTCACGCTCCAGTCCCGCCATGTTCAGAATCAGCCATTCCCGTGCCGCACGGGTGGAGGTGAAGGCCACACCGGGTTCATGAAGATGGCGGTCCAGGGTTTTCAGGGCCCGTTGAATGAGGCTGCGCTCGCCGGGCGTCATCTCTCCGGGCAGAAAGGAAAGCTGTTGCATTGTACTTCTCTCCATTCAGTCGATGATGCGCATAATGGCGCTGCATTCCGGATGCTGCAGGGCGTAATCCCGCAGCCGGTAATAATGGACCGTCATGGCATAACACTCCGTACGACAGGCGTGATGACTGTACGTCATCAGACAGGCAGCAATGCCGGCGGCTTCCGGGCTCATTTCAGCGCGGTTACCGTTCATGGCATTGAACAGTACCCATGTTTCGTCATCATCGTCATCCGGTTCGGGTGCCATAAATGCCCCGCCGTTGTTCAGGGTGTACAGATTCCAGATACCACCGCAGTAGTCTTCACACAGACGGTCCATCCAGCCGAAGACACGGGGCTCCAGGGTCACCCACTGTGGAATGAGGCCAAAATGCTGCGGCCAGAAGCTGATGCGCTGTTCATCAGGGACTATGGTGGCAACCAGTTGTTGCAGGCCAGTCTCCGGTGCACAGGCCGAAGAGGTGGTGTTCTGAGACAATGTTTTCATGTATGAAATCCTTGTAATGTGAATAAATGAGAGGGAGTAAAGGTCGGGAGCTGGCAACATCACGTTCATCACTGACCGTGATGACCCGGTAATATCAGGGATGAATGATATTCGGCTGAAATTCCGGACAGCCGTACGCGTAACCGTTCCGGTCACAGACGGATGGCCAGATGCCATTGCCTGTACTCAGTCTGCACAGACTGATTTCTCCGGGACGGTAAAGCAGACGGGTACACCAGGCGCACAGGTCATCATCAGAAATGGAACGACACCCCGGCAGCGCCTCCGGGGCGTCGGGTGATTCTGGTGCCTGAATCACGCCTTCAGGGACATGCTGCATCAGCGCAGGCTCTCCAGCAGCGTTTCTGCCATTACCCACAATGCGCGGTTGAGCTTAATATCGGTGTCGATGTTGTGAATGGCACGGGTGTGGATACGTTTTCCTTTTGCACTGCGACCGGAAATCCCGCCTTTCAGCATATTCTCCTGGATGGTCTGATAAGTACTCCACAGGTCCTTACCGTAATCCTCCCGGCGTCGTGGCGTCAGAATGTCGGCGGTGGTGACGGGCTGATGTTCGTCACCATAACGGTAAGTCAGTGCCGCCTGTGCCAGCGCCTGGCGTGCCGGTGGCGGCAGAATCAGCGACTGCATGGCATCACGCTTTTCCTCAATCCGGTCAAACACGCCCACCACCTCGTAAGCCCCTTCAATGACTCTGTCCACCACATTTCCCCGATGCGGAACACGCACTTCCCCCGGAGACTGACCACAGACGCATCCGTTCTGACAGACGAACCTGAAGTAACCCGGCAGCATCTGGTAGCTGGAGGTACCGTCATGGGAGTTCAGCAGGATGATTTCAGGGACATGTTGTCCATTTATCTCCCCGTCACGGCGCAGACGCAGCATGTGTTTGGTGTATCCCCGGCGGCCCGGGTCGCGCACACGGCTCTGGCAGGCGAAGAATGGCTGAAAACCTTCCCGCTGCAGGCTTTCCAGCACTGTGATGGTGGGGATCCAGGTATAGTTCTCGCTTCTGGATGTGTGCTTATCTTCCCCGAATACGCTGGGGACGACCTGCATCAGTTCTTCACGAGTTAAGGGACGATCACGGCGTATCTGATTTACATGACCAAAACGACTGGCTAATTGCATACTTTGCTCCTTATGAATGAGTTAGCGGTATAAATGAAAAGGCCGCGTCTCCCGGAGAAGACGCGGCCTGATGGATGAAATGAAGACGTTTATTGCCTGAGAATTCCCTCACTGGCGAGATATGGATTTAGCTGTTTTCCGGCATCAGGTTCAAAATTCCAGCACCGCCAGCGTAGCTGCCCTTCAGCATTGTGGATAACCAGCCGGAAATGCGTTCCCTGATCATCTTCAATAAGCACATTGCGGTAAGCTGTTGTGACAGCCATCGCCTGTTCGCGTGAGAAAGGGCCTTCGGGCAATAAAACAGGGTGACAGTCCGACATACCGGCTATTTTCCGATAAATTCAACGCTGGCACCGGTGGCATTACCGTCAGCACCAACCGTGACGGTCACTTTGTCGTACGCACGGTCTTCAGGATTGAACACTTCAAACTCAACCTTATTGCCTTTTACTTCGTAAGAGCCAAAATCAGCGGTTTCTGTTGTTTCCTCGTCATATTCCCGGGCGTATGCCTGCCGGGCAGCCTGCAGGACGGAATCTTTATTAATGGCGGGTGTCTGTTTCGGGGAAAAACCAGCAAGTGATGTGACAAATTTCGGACAGACCTTCAGCATATCACCGCGGGTGAATTCCATTCGTACACCAAATGCCTGTAAAACGGACACATCACGCTCTGCTATGGAGTGAACGGCTTTTTTGACCATTTCCGGCGCCTGTCCGACTTCCACCTCAACAGCCCTGAATCCCGTCTGCTGATTACACATTTGTGATGTGGGGATCAGGTTACCGTTAATACTGATACGGCTGCCCAGGAGCGTCTGTACACCATTCGGGCATCCCTGCATCAGGCCGGTAATACCAATCGTGCCATTTTTCAGCATTACCAGCGCCTGACCATCTTCCGTCATGGTCTGACACCAGCCGTTTTTGACAGCCCAGTTGCCGGCGGAGGCGGAGAATGATGCCACAGTGAACAGCAGGGGAAAAAGAGCTCTGGTATTCATGACTGACCTCTGAAATGAACGTACGGTGTTATTGATAATGATGGAAGGTATGCAGTGACTGTTTAGGGAATGACGTAGCCGTATATTTAGTTTTCTGTTCAACATATTGTCTCCATACCTGTCGGGACGGCTTTGGCAGGCCGGCGATCACAGGTTAAAGGTGTTGATAAGTTTATGGATGAAAGAGAAATGTGGCAGGGCGGAGATAAAACGCTCTTCAGCGACCAGACTGTGGATGTGGCCTCTCCGTTCAAACCGTTCTGATGTCAGGCTGACTGATTTGATATCTGCCAGAGGAAAGACCTGCAGTTTTCCCTTCTGTAACGCGATCAGATACCAGCTACCGCTGTAATAAATGAGCCGGCAGGGCTCCAGTGACGGATACCATCGCTCAGTCATCAGAGAGATGTGGATACACTGTCTTATTGCCAGGATGAGTTGCGAGAAACACTCGGGGAACGTTGCAGTGATATCCGGCGCCGGTAGCCAGATAAGGCAGGGAGAGGGCTCCTGGTTGTCGGTAAGACAGGTTATCAGTCGTCCGTTCCGGAGCGGAAGTATCCGTGCGATCCCGGTATTCTGTATAAAAGAAAGCATTTCAGGGATCGCACCTGGGCTGCTCTGTCGTCTGAGGCTGTACCTGCCATTTCTGTACTCTAAATCCAGGTGAACCAGACGCTGATGAAAATCGCGCTGTAAAGTACGTTCTGTAACGCCAAATTCATCTGACAGTGTTTTTAGTGACAGAGATTCTCCGGCCATCAGTCGGCTGATAATGAGTGATAAGCGAACCGCCAGGCGATCATGCCGGGAACGATTATCAGACATAGATGTGCACTCCGTAAGAAAACATCTTTTATTTCATGATGTTATTATGCATCATGATGTTGAAAGGATGTGTCGCATCCGGATAATCAGGAATAAAATGCAGCAGAAAAAATATTCTTTTAATTATCTGATTTTTAAGCATGATTTCATAAAAAGAAGAATGCTCGTTAATCCAGCGACACATCCTGTCGGCGTGAGTGTGTCAGAACAGACGCTCCCACAGTGTGATCAGCAGGTGGATAATGCGGTCCCGGGCTTTACGCAGAAGCTGTAACATCCAGGCCGGAAAACTGAAACGGGCAACGGCGACGTCAAAACTTTTCCCGATGGTTTCACCAAAAGTCTGTTGTGCGTGTTTCCGGGCCTGTTCAGAGCGGTTTTCTCCCCGGATATGTGAATACACCGCGCTGGTTGCCTGTGGTGGCAGTGCGTGGATCATCAGCGACACAAACGCCGGAAGGTTCCAGCCGACAGGTGCAGCAACGGAGAGTACCGGAAATGATGAAGGGAACAGGGTTGCCACCCGGGCTGTCACCGTCGCCAGTGAGAGCGACTGCTGACGGGACGGGCATTTTTCTGTGGCATTCCATTCTTCAGCAGGAAACACGCGATCGGCATGGCTGAGAACAAACAGAAAACGCGAGGGATCTGCGCCTTCATTCAGTAAAAACTGATGCATGGCAATATCAGCAGCATATGCACGTTCATCAGCCCGCAGGATCCAGATAATCAGATCCAGTTCCGGTAGCAGCTGACGATAAAGTGTCCGGTATTCCTGATCATGCTGCGGTGTTTCACCAATGCCGGGCAGATCGACCAGCGTCATTCTGCGTTCACCGAACTGCAGGGTAAGACGATGAGCCTGGCGGGTGCAGCCGTTCAGAGGATGTGTGGCGCAGATACGGGACTGAAAAATGGCATTACACAGACTGCTTTTGCCTGTTCCGGATTTACCCATAATGCCAATCACGGGCTCGTAATGAATAACACTGTGGAGATGTTCAAGGATTTTCTGGCGAATTTCTTCAGGAAGAAACGTCAGATGTGATTTCACTTGTGCGGAGAGGGAAGAATGGCTGAATGACATACCGTTATCCTGTTGATTTCGCTGAACCGGATCACACTAATCCGGCTTATCATTCAGGTAATATGGACGTGAAAAAATCTGGAGTGACAGAGTGCGGGAGGTGAGATGACGGCACAACAAAGTGATGCGCTGCGTGAGATTGCTAATAAGGCCAGAGTTACCACCATTCTTCAGTGTAAGGCCTGGAAAGATACCCAGCGAATACTGAAGCGCAGCGGACTCGTGTGCAGAGAACGGTCAGAGCCGTTTGATCCGGAGAAACATTTTGACTGTTATACGGTGCGTTATCTGTACCTGCTTAACATAATGGCACTTGAGCTAAAGTCAGATACACGGATTAAGGTTGAGGTGGGGCAATGGTATCGCATGACGGGTAAACGTTTATCACTTAATGTCCCGCCTTTTATGCTGATCCCGCGTAATATCCGGAGAAAAGTGGACGGATTCAGACAATCCAGACAATCAGAAGATGAAGCAACCAAAAATCCGCCTCAACCGTTCACGGGCAGTTTGTATAAGGTTTTGAGCAGGGACAGCGATTCGGCTGAGCTGGACGCCTGGTTTGCTGAACCGCCGCTGACACGGCAGGAAGTGTGGGAGGGGAGGCGTGTTACAGATTTTGATCCATGGGCGCTGTCTTCGTTTATTTGCCGTTCAGAATCCCCGACGTTTGAACTTTTTTACCAGGAATATAAGCGACTGGGATTAAAATCTCTTTTTGTATCAGGGGTAATGTTTGAACAGTTTTTAACAGGGCTAAGTTTCAGAAAATATGGGGACTGGGTTGAATCTCAGTTACTGGAATCACTGGGAAATGTGATGTTTTTCATGCTGCTTTATGACATGGAAAATCTGGATAAGTTTATAAAAGAACTGATGGACATTAATGTTCAAAGTGAAGATTCGAAGGAAAAAGGGAAATCACGAAAAGAGAGAATGCTGGAGTATATCAACTCATATATCCGCAATGTTTATGGAAGATTCCTTTGTACGTCAAAAGAAAGGTACGAACAGCATAAACGCAAAAACAGCAGCAAAAAGAAAAACGGTTCTGGTGGAACTCATTAACGGGAATAATCCCCTGCTGTTTTCTGCATAAACAGACGATCAGCTGATAAGATGAGTTTATCCAGCATTTCAGCCTGCGTCAGATTATTCTTTTTTGCCATTTTCCGGAGTGCATTCCTGGCTTCCGGAGAAATCAGGGCACTTATCTGTACCCGGGAATCGGTTTTCTCATACCGGAACATTTTCTGGTATGAGCACTTCATGCGCCTGAGAAAATCATTCTGCTGATAAACTAATTCTTTTAACTTTTGAGGTTCAGTACCGACAGAATAGATTTTCATGAAGACACGGCGCACATAAGCTATTATGAACAGACGTGACTCCCCTGAAGCTTTAAATTCTGAAATATCAGGACAGTGACGTTCTTCGTCAGTGCAATGTTTTTGCAGATACGCCCATGCCCATTTGATATGTATCCGCCGGGAACCAAGCCATGTCATGGGGTTCACTTTTTCAGCATATGACCATAAAAAATGAACGACATACAAGAAGTCAGATACATTTTCTGTCCCGGTTAGCCTTATAAGCTCCTGTAGCCATTTTCTCGTCACACGAATCCTTGCCTGATGATTAGCTGGAGCTGCTTCTGTGGCAAACAGTCTGGCATACAGACAGGAAGTTCCGTAATCTGCATATTGCTCACCTGAGAGTCGGACAATACTGTCAGGAACATGATATATAAACATCCATACCCAGAATGCGGCTACAGGGTCTTTTTGCACCCACTCCGGAACAACGTCTCTGCCTGCATTATCAGCATTAACAGAAGGTGATTTATCGTTATGTCGGTAATATTCATATTCCATCCGACTAAAAACATGATCAGATTCATCTGGTGAATGCACAGACATGAACTCCCTGGGCATAAATGCACAACCAACTCTATAGAACTCTTTAACCCCCCTCTTATCACCTCTGTCAGTAAATTTCGCCTGAATCCCCTTTTATCCATACATCAGAAAAAATGCAATAACGTTCATGGACTCTTTTCTCTGATTTACATAAAAACACAGAAAATTACAATGTGATTAATATCACGTTTTTTAAAAAATTATATTGACATCATGTTATTTCCTGTAGTTTGCAAAAAAAATTTTCTTAAAATATTTATATGAATATTTTTGATGCCTCAACATGCTGTCGTTATATAGAGTGTCTTCTCATCATTTATGGTTATTTCTCTCAATGCGCATACGCCCTGTCAGGGCATGTCTGTAGCTGCCATGATGGGGAATGAGAACTCAGCAAAAGGATTTTGGATGCAGTGAAGTTCTCCCGGAGACGGTTCTTCTGAGGTGGGGGTGGCATCATATCCTCTTACATAAGATGATGGCGTGCGCGGGAAAGCTTTCTTCTGTACTCAGGTTGTTGTTGGTTATCCCCGGTCGTCATTGTTTTCCTGACATTAAGATCCTGATTCCAGGATCTATAGCACAGTCGTTTCCTTGTGTGCTGTTATGCTTCTGCTCAGTTCAGAACAATTGCTTCATCCGGCATGGAGAATTCCGGTGAGTGAGGCAGTAAGAAATGACTGACATGAATGTTATATGTGAAGGGGCCGGAGAGACGTCATAATCAGTATGGCTGTCATTCTGGCTGGAAAATGCGATCACTTTCCGGGGTAAAAGACAACATGGAAGCTGACGAACGGGATGCTCCGGATGGTCTTTTCAGGGAGGCCTGGGTAAATAATTTCAGAGTAAATCTGTATGTTTTTTAAACAGTAAAGAACCATGCTGGCCGTGAAAAACTGAAATCAACACTCAGTCTGCATGGATGTCTGAAGATGTTGAGAATGTCGGGAATGGTACTATACACGTATTTTACTTAAGTGTTTTACCAAACATACACGTATTTAACTAAGCATTTCAGTAAGTGTTATACACGCTTTCTCATAAACAATTCTACAAGTATTTTCATTAAGCATTGCTGTACACATTGTTTGATCTGATACACATCCAGTTTAGTAAATCTTTACGTTAACTAAATCAGTTTAATGCTGCTGTAAAACCTTTCTGTTTAAGCAATCAATCTGCTATTCGATTTTACTGATGTTACGTTTAACCTTTCCTGAGATTTCGAGTTTCGACGTTAGCTTGAGAAAAGTATCTTTACGCTAAATCAACCCGAACTTTCCTGAAGTAATCTGACGTTCTTTTCGATGTGCTTACGACGATTCTGTTAAACGACTTTCTGGATGTTTTGATAACAATCAGATTGAGGCATTAACGATTCCTGACGTTTTTCTTTTCCGTGTAAGGTCATTCTTTTTGTCATGAGGTTTCTTCTTGCATTGCGAAAGTGTGATTATGAACGGTTTTGATTCAGATGAGATTTACGTTATCGATGGTTAATCGTTTTTATGGTGCGTAGTGAAACGTAACATTTTCGGGATGAGAAAATCGATTCTGATGGTGATGGTGATGGTGATGGTGATGGTGATGATCGTGTTACGGCGTTATCTGTAAACAGGTTTTAAACGTGTCATTCGCATCCGTGATTGAGTTGTGTGATTAAGCTGTAGGTTTTGGCGTTGTTGTTGATTTGCATTGCCAGGAAGCGTTCTGGTTGCATTTCTGGTGTTTTGTTCGAATGTTCTGTGGCTCCTTTTCCCTTCAGGCTTTTCTCGTCGTCCATGTCGTTTTTAAATCCATTCATGCTGTTGTTGCGTGTTTTGCTGCTGTGTGCAGGATTATCTTTTCGTTCCGGGATGGTTTGTTCCGTTTCAATCACTCTTAATCAGAGAGTTGTAGCATTGCTCAATGCCGGATGCCGTAAAGTTTTACCGCGTTGATGAATGATGTGAAGTCAATCCAAATCAACGGAGATCTCTCATCATGAATCAACCAATACACAATGCTTACTGGTTATCCCGTTTTGACATCCTTCTCGACAGTGCCCTGGCGCAGCACCGTGCCGTCTCGTTAATCCGAGTGGATTTACGTTTCCCTGAGTATATGCCTGTCACCATCATGGATCCCGATCCGGATTCAGCGGTGATTTCTCGTTTTTTTGCATCCCTGAAAGCCAAAATTCAGGCTTACCAGCGGAAAAAAAGATGTGCCAATCAGCGTGTGCATGCAACCAGCCTGCGTTATTTCTGGTGCCGGGAGTTCGGCAAGATGTATGGCAGGAAACATTATCACGTGATATTACTGCTCAACAAAGATACCTGGTGCTCGCTCGGGGATTTCAGCGAACCGTCTTCGCTGGCGACGATGATCCAGGAGGCATGGTGCAGCGCCCTGCATCTTGAGCCCTGGCAAGGCGATGGCCTGGTCCATTTTTCCAGGTGGACGCCTTCCCGTAAACCAGCATCGTCTGATGCTCGCCCTTCTTCCGATGACACGCCTTTGTCGGGTGGATGTTCTGATACCTGGAAGGCTTCAGACAAAAAGCCGGGTGAAGCCGCTGTTCTCTGGATCAAGCGTGGTGATGTGGGAGCGCTGCAGAAAGCCCGGAACAGAGCCAGTTATCTCGTAAAATATGAAACGAAGTTGCATAACGGTTCCGGGCAACGTAATTATGGTTGCAGTCGTGGGCCGGGACGTCTACTGGATGGCAGGAGAAGCCTGTAAAACGGCATCCGGAGCCTGAGCTTATGCCACAGTAAGGGCGTCAGCCAACGCCCTTAGCTCGTTTTCTGAAAAAGTCGTCCTGAAGTCATGTATCTGCTTCCATTCTCATGTTCATATTTCACCTTACGCTTTCACTATCTGTTATTGGAAGTACCGATTTATTTTGGTGCTGCTCACTTACGGTCATTCACGGAAGAGGATGGTGGTGAACCGTACGATCCTGGCTGCTGGCGAGGGAAGGTTCAGGACTAGGATGGAGCAGGTTTAGTGGTGGAAGATGAGTCGGAATTTCTGACTGGTCAGTGAGGTGATGATCTGGTGTAACTCAATCTGCTAGGGTAAACTCTCCTTGCTTTTGCGCACAAGCAGTGGGCCCTGGTTCGCTTATGTCCTGCATCTACAAGCGAATGACTGACCGGAGACTCCCATATCTGGTCAGTCGCCCATTTTTATTTTCTACCAAATCAGACAAGCATACCGTAATAAATAACGCCAGTCCCCTGTCGCTCTCGTGTGCTCTACTGGAATGTTGTTGATGGAGATATCCAGATGAAAGAGCTTACATCTTCGACAGGACTATAAATTATGTAGTAAAGAGTTCCCCGGAGAAAGGGGCTGTTCTGCTGTTCTCATCAAGTCTGGCATGTTCAGGAAATTATTCGAAAATATTAACTGAATGAGCGAAATGTGATTTACCTTCTTTTCTGTTCATTGTAAATTTCCTCTTTGCTAACGCAAATCATTATCATTACGCCTTTGGCAAAGGGAAATTTATGAAGAACAAATATATCATTGCTCCGGGCATTGCCGTGATGTGTTCTGCAGTTATATCATCAGGTTATGCCAGTTCTGATAAAAAAGAAGATACGCTTGTTGTTACTGCCTCCGGGTTCACTCAGCAGCTCAGAAATGCCCCGGCCAGTGTCTCAGTCATTACTTCAGAACAATTGCAAAAAAAACCGGTTTCAGATCTGGTCGATGCAGTAAAAGATGTTGAAGGGATTAGTATCACTGGTGGGAATGAAAAACCGGATATCAGTATACGTGGTCTAAGTGGCGATTACACGCTGATTCTGGTCGATGGACGACGTCAGAGCGGTCGGGAATCCAGACCAAACGGCAGCGGCGGTTTTGAAGCCGGATTTATCCCTCCTGTGGAAGCAATTGAACGCATTGAAGTGATCCGTGGCCCTATGTCTTCCCTGTATGGTTCTGATGCCATCGGAGGGGTCATTAATATCATAACCAAACCAGTTAATAACCAAACATGGGATGGCGTACTTGGACTTGGGGGGATTATTCAGGAACATGGGAAATTTGGTAACTCAACCACAAATGACTTCTATCTGTCAGGCCCATTGATTAAGGATAAACTTGGTCTTCAGCTATATGGAGGAATGAACTATCGCAAGGAAGATAGTATCTCTCAGGGAACACCGGCAAAAGATAATAAGAATATAACGGCAACGCTCCAGTTTACTCCGACTGAAAGCCAGAAGTTTGTTTTTGAATATGGAAAAAATAACCAGGTGCATACATTAACACCAGGTGAGTCTCTCGATGCCTGGACTATGCGGGGAAATCTTAAACAACCAAACAGTAAAAGAGAAACGCATAATTCACGTAGTCACTGGGTAGCAGCATGGAATGCCCAGGGCGAAATACTGCATCCTGAAATTGCTGTTTATCAGGAGAAAGTTATTCGTGAGGTTAAATCAGGTAAAAAAGATAAATATAATCATTGGGATCTTAATTACGAGTCAAGAAAACCGGAAATAACCAACACAATCATAGATGCAAAAGTGACGGCATTTCTGCCGGAAAATGTACTGACCATCGGAGGTCAATTTCAGCATGCAGAGCTCCGTGATGACTCAGCCACGGGTAAAAAAACGACAGAAACACAGTCTGTTTCAATTAAACAGAAAGCTGTTTTTATAGAAAATGAATATGCAGCAACGGATTCTCTCGCCCTGACTGGAGGACTGCGTCTCGATAATCATGAAATCTATGGCAGTTACTGGAATCCAAGATTGTACGCTGTTTATAACCTGACCGATAATCTCACACTCAAAGGGGGGATCGCAAAAGCATTTCGGGCTCCTTCAATTCGTGAGGTGAGTCCTGGATTTGGAACACTGACGCAGGGTGGTGCCTCTATTATGTATGGAAACAGGGACCTGAAACCGGAGACCAGTGTAACCGAAGAGATCGGTATTATTTATAGTAATGATAGTGGTTTTTCGGCGAGCGCGACGCTGTTTAATACTGATTTTAAAAATAAGTTGACCAGTTACGATATAGGTACAAAAGATCCAGTCACCGGGTTAAACACTTTTATTTATGATAATGTAGGTGAGGCAAATATCAGAGGGGTGGAGCTTGCAACTCAGATTCCTGTGTATGATAAATGGCATGTATCTGCAAACTATACATTTACTGACTCTCGTCGAAAAAGTGATGACGAAAGTCTCAATGGCAAGTCGCTGAAAGGGGAACCTCTGGAAAGAACTCCCAGACATGCAGCCAATGCAAAACTGGAATGGGATTACACTCAGGATATTACATTTTATTCATCTCTGAATTATACGGGAAAACAAATCTGGGCAGCACAAAGAAATGGTGCTAAGGTTCCCCGCGTTCGTAATGGATTCACATCTATGGATATTGGTCTAAATTACCTGATTCTGCCAGACACGCTGATTAATTTTGCCGTTCTTAACGTCACAGACAGAAAGAGCGAGGATATCGATACCATTGATGGTAACTGGCAGGTCGATGAAGGACGCCGTTATTGGGCTAATGTAAGAGTATCCTTCTGAGAGTATATAAAGACAACCTGAGGCCGTGAGCCTCAGGTACCAGTGTAGTAATCAGTAATGTCAGTTTCCAGGTTGTAATGCTTTTAATCTTGATTAAAATAATCTTAATAATTTAAACTTGTTAAATATCGATGATTTTAATTTGAGAGCGTTCAGAATTCTGTGTCACGTTAAAAATTCTACAGCGTCATCACATTATTCAGCCGCCCTTCAAAATAAATGGCTAACTGCGACAATGTCAAATTCCAGCTTTGGATGGGCATTGTCCATTTCTCCTGTGCGTTCATCAGTCCCAGATAAAGTAGCTTCAACAGGCTGTTTTCATTCGGGAAAGCACCTTTAGGTTTTGGTCAGTTTCCTGAACTTGCGGTGGACTGATTCTATCGCGTTGGTTGTGTAGATCACCTTGCGGATATTCGCCGGATAGCGGAAGTACGCTGACAGATTTTCCCTCTTGCGGCGCCAGGACTGGAGCACCACCGGATATTGCTGCCCCCGTTTCGCTTCCAGCTCATCCAGCGCCGTTTCCGCTGCTTCTTTTGACACCGCACGATACACTGGCTTCAGGTCGGCCATGAACGCTTTATGGTGTTTTGACGCCACATATTTAATCGAGTTACGTATCTGGTGAATGACGCACAACTGTACCTCTGTCTGCGGATAAATGCTGTTTATCGCTTCAGGGAAGCCGGTCAGCCCATCCACGCAGGCAATCAGAATGTCTTCAACGCCACGGTTTTGCAGATCACTTAATACTGACAGCCAGAAGTTAGCGCCTTCGCTTTCCGACAAATACAGGCCCAGGACTTCTTTTTTGCCTTCCAGATTCAGCGCCAGTACGGTATAAACTGCCTTGCTCTGATAACACCCATCTTCGCGGATTTTATAGTGAATGGCGTCCAGCCAGACGAAGGGATAAACCTTTTCCAGCGGGCGCTGCTGCCACTGTTTTAACTCAGGAATGACTTTATCGGTAACCGCACTGATGGTAGCCGTGGAAACACTGAAGGCATATAAATCTTCGATCTCCCGGCTGATATCCTGGTAGCTCATCCCCAGCGCGAACAGGCGAATGATCTTGCGCTCGAGCTCATCAGACAACGTGGTCTGGTGCTTCTTGTCAACGCCACGATGTTTGACCGTTATTTGCCATTTTCATGCCCGCTAAGATACTTTCGTTACTGATGCTGTCCGCTTTCACCATTTCATCATCACTGATTGGCGTTGTGTTTTTGGTCAGCAATCCAGCTTTACGTTTCTCTTTTAACCGGTAACTCTCTCCTTTGATATTCAGCGTGGTTGAGTGATGTAGCAACCGATCCAGTATCGCTGTTGCCAGCACGTGATCTCCGAACATTTCTCCCCAGTCTGCGAACCCTTTGTTTGACGTCAGTATGATGCTCGCTTTTTCATATCGACGGTTCAGTAGCCGGAAGAACAGGCTGGCTTCCTCTCTGTTCATCGGCAGATAGCCTATTTCATCCAGGATCAACACCCGGGCATAACTCAGTTGCTGCAGCTGACGCTCCAGCCGGTTTTCCTGTTTCGCTTTCATCAGTGTCGCGATCAGTCTGTCCAGTGGCATAAACAGTACCCGATGTCCCGCATCCACCGCTTTCACGCCAAGAGCTATGGCCAGATGAGTTTTTCCGACACCAGGAGGTCCCAGCAGGATCACGTTTTCGCTGCGCTCCACGAACGCCAGACCAGCCAGTTCCCGGACAACCTTACGGTCGATGCCCGGCTGGAAGGTAAAGTCGAACTGCTCCAGCGTTTTGACCCACGGCAGACGAGCCTGCTTCAGCCTGGACTCCATACCGCGCTGATGCCTGCCGTTCCATTCCTGCTGTAGCGCCATGCACAGGAACTCCCGGTAGTTCAGCTCTTTTTTAGCTGCCTGTTCCAGCAGGCTTTCAACGTGATAACTCAGATGCTCCATTTTCAGGCGACTCAGCAGGACTTCCAGCTCATGCATCACAACAGCTCCTCATAGGCACTTAGTGGTCGATGTTCCACCTGACTGACCTGCTGCCAGAGCGGGGCGTGATGCTCCGGCACTGTCTGCCAGCCAGACGATGCCGAACAGAGGCGATGTGAGGCCACCAGTTTCTCATTACTGTAGATCCGCAACTCGTCATCCAGCGATATTCGTATCGATACCGGCTGACCACACAGCGCTTCGGGAACGCTGTAACGATTACCACCAACCTCGATATAGCTGTCCCAGGACACATGGCGGATGTCGAAGTAACTGGTATCGAAGTCCGTATCCGGTAACGGCTGCAGATGTTCCTGCTCCAGCGCGAAGCGCTGTTCCGGCGTTTCTTTGAACTGGCGAAGTTCCCGTTTGTCAGCCACATCGGCTATCCATTGCTCCAGTTGTTGATTAACATGAGTGAAGCTGTCGAACCTGCGGTACCGAACGAAGAAGTTCTCCTTGAGGTATTTCACCATCCGCTCAACCTTACCTTTTGTTCTGGCCCTGCGTGGACGGCATGCCCGTGGCAGGAAGTTATAGTGGTCGGCCAGCAACAGGAATCCGGAGTTGAACACGACTTTCCCGTTGTTATTCTTCAGCACCGCAGCCTTCTGGTTATTAACCAGCACCGTTTTCACACAACCACCGAAGTAGCGGAAGGCGCGAACCAGTGATTCGTAGGTATGCTCAGCATCCTGTTTTGGTGCGGCGAAGACATGGAAGCGGCGGGAGAACCCCAGCGTATTAACCGCAAAGTTAACTTTGCACCGTTGCCCGGCAACCTCCACCTCAACTTCGCCCCAGTCGTGCTGGAGCTGGTATCCAGGCTGAGTTTCGAAGCGAACTGTTCTTTTTGACGGACGCATTTTACGTTTGGGCTGGATGTAGTAACGCAGCATGGAACGTCCGCCCGTATAACCCATTGCCTTAATCTCCGCAAAGATAACCTCACTATTCCAGACATTCTCTGCCAGGCGCATGTCGATGTAATCCATAAACGGTTTCAGCTTAACCATTTTGTGGCGGGTCTTTCTGGCTGGCGGTTCAGGGTATTTGAGGTAGCGTCTGACCGTCCGTTCAGAGCAACCAATCTGAGTCGCAATATCGACAATGTACGCGCCCTGCTGGCGCATTTGCTTTATCATGTAAAAGTCCTCTCTGCTCAGCATGTTGATGTCCTTTCTGGTGTGAGAACCTTAAGGAAACAACATGTTGGGTGGAGCGGACAATCCAAATGGTGAATTACCGCCTTATATCACTGGCGCTGACATTCTTCACCAGTTGGGGTTCAAAATAACCATTACGATCACGTGGAGTTGCCAGCTCAAAGCTGCCAGTCGGGGCTTTAATGGTCTTTTTTCCGGAACCATTTTTACGATTGACTTCAACATCCTGAGCCAGATGGGAGTCGAGTTCAGCGGCCAGAGCGGTTTCTGTTAACTGTTTGATTAATGGCGTTAGGATACCATCCTTGCCGGTTAATGCTTGGCCGGATTGAACCGCCCCGGGAATCCTGGAGACTAAATTCCCTGAGAAAGAGGTAAACAGGATGACTAAAAATACACGTTTTTCCCCCGAAGTCCGTCAACGGGCAGTTCGTATGGTTCTGGAAAGTCAGGACGAATATGACTCACAATGGGCGGCAATTTGTTCCATTGCTCCAAAGACTGGCTGTACGCCAGAGACTCTGCGTGTCTGGGTTCGCCAGCATGAGCGGGATACCGGGGGCGGTGATGGTGGGTTCACCACCGCTGAACGTCAGCGTCTGAAAGAGCTGGAACGTGAAAATCGTGAACTGCGCCGCAGCAACAATATCCTTCGCCAGGCTTCCGCTTATTTTGCGAAGGCGGAGTTCGACCGCCTCTGGAAAAAGTGATGGCACTGCTGGATAAGCTGCGTGAGCAGTACGGGGTCAGACCGGTATGCAGTGAACTGCATATTGCCCCGTCAACGTATTACCACTGTCAGCAACAGCGACATCATCCTGATAAACGCAGTGCACATGCACAGCGCGATGACTGGCTGAAGAGAGAGATACAGCGCGTATACGATGAAAATCATCAGGTGTACGGTGTGCGTAAAGTCTGGCGTCAGTTGTTACGGGAAGGAATCAGGGTGGCCAGATGTACAGTGGCGCGCCTCATGGCGGTTATGGGACTTGCCGGTGTTCTCCGGGGTAAAAAGGTCCGCACTACCGTCAGCCGGAAAACCGTTGCCGCAGGTGACCGCGTAAACCGTCAGTTCGTGGCAGAACGTCCTGACCAGCTGTGGGTGGCTGATTTTACTTACGTCAGCACATGGCAGGGCTTCGTCTATAGTGGCGTTCATCATTGATGTATTTGCCGGATATATCGTGGGATGGTGGGTATCATCGTCCATGGAAACGACATTCGTGCTGGATGCACTGGAGCAGGCGTTGTGGGCCCGTCGTCCGTCCGGCACCATCCATCACAGCGATAAAGGCTCTCAGTATGTGTCACTGGCCTATATGGAGCGATTAAAAGAAGCAAAACTGCTGGCATCAACAGGGAGTACAGGCGACTCGTATGACAACGCGATGGCGGAGAGCATCAATGGTCTTTACAAAGCGGAGGTAATACACCGTAAGAGCTGGAAAAAACGTGCAGAAGTGGAACTGGCCACACTCACGTGGGTGGACTGGTATAACAATCGACGATTGCTGGGAAGGCTGAGGCATACTCCTCCGGCAGAAGCAGAAAAAGCGTATTATGCTTCCATCGGAAATGATGAGCTGGCAACCTGAGTTCACAGATAAAACACTCTCCAGGAAAACCGGGGCGGTTCACTGGCGCTCAATATTATTGTTCTGTGGAACACTATTTACATGGATGCAGCAATTCAGCATCTCAGGCGTGAGGAGTACCCGGTCCTGGATTCAGACGTTGAGAAACTGTCACCATTACAGTGCGGGCATATTAATATGCAAGGGCGCTATTCATTTATAGTGCCGGAATCAGTCAGTAAGGGTGAGCTGAGGGCGTTCAATGAAGATGTATGATTTATTGATTAATAGATAATTGGCTATTTTAATTAACCTCTTAACGGCGTTACTGTTCCATTGCTCCCCAAACCCCTTTATAGCGGTACGGGTGCTGGGCCTGCGGCAGGGAGGTATCAGTGAAGAAACACAAAATGACAGCTGTGAGAAAATACTGGCGCCGACAGAGTGGAAATTGCTGTGGGTTAAGCTGGAAGGAAAACCGCTTCCGTCACAGACGCCGACACTGAAATGGGCCTGTCTGAAACTGGCGAAACTGGGGCGATGGTATGACAGCAAACGCACAGGCCGCCCCGGTTGGGTAGTTATGTGGGATGGCTGGTTCAGACTTCAGGATATGGTTGAGGGTTACCTGGTGATGAAGTCTCTTGATCAGGAGATCTGATCAAGAGACAGCCCTCAGGGAGAGGGCCAGGATGAGGGTGACGATGACGGGTAACGCGTCACTTCACTTCCGACAACGCGGTCTTATCCACATAGGGTTTCATTAGCGCGTCAGCTTCCTTCTGCGCCGCCTGTACCGCGGCTTCCGGCCTTACTTTGGCATCGTTGACCACCGCCGCCAGCTGGTTCTCCATCGCCTTACGCACGGCGACGGTCTCCCAGGTGGAGTACCATGGATGGGCGTACTTCAGTTGCTCAAGCGCAATCGCCGCCCGCGGATCCTGCTGCAGATAGGCCTTCATCTCTGGCGTATCGTATGACGCCTTGCGCGGCGAGAAGTAGCCGGTGAAGCGGCTCCATGCGCCGTTCACCTCGGGGCTCACCAGATAGGTCAGGAACCGATACGCTGCTTTCTTCTGCGCCTCGCTGATGCCTTTAAAACTTACGAGGCTGGCGCCGCCGATCGGCACTGCGCGCTGCTCTTTGGCTGGCAGCATAGCTACCCCAAGCTCAAAGTCTTTGCTGTTCTCACGCATAAAGCCCAGCGCGCCGGTGCTGAGCATCGCCATCCCGAGCTTGCCGGAGAAGAACGCGGCGCTGATCTGTTTCGAGTTCAGCACCCCGGACGGCATCACCTTGTCTTTGTAGATCAGATCCTGCCAGAAGCGCAGGGCGCCGATTGTGGTCGGCGAGTTGTAATAGACCTCGCCCGGATAGTCTTCGTTAAAGTATTTTCCGCCGTTGGCGCGCACCAGCGCCGAGAAGATCCAGCCGCCGAAGTCGTCGTTGGTCGACGGCAGCATGATCCCCCACTGGCCTGTGCTCTCGTCGGTCAGCTTTTTGGCATCGGCCAGCAACTCGGCCCAGGTCTGCGGCGGCTGTTGGATCCCGGCCCGATCGAACATCGTCTTGTTGTAGTAGAGGAGCGGCGTCGAGTTATGGAACGGGATCGCATAGGTGGTGCCCATCACCTGGGCGTTCTTATGCATCGCGGGCCAGAATTCCGTTTGCAGAAAATTGCCGGCCTTTTGATCGCCATATTTAAACAGCTCATCCATCGGCAGGATCTCATCCTTCAGCGCCAGATCGGTGGTGAAGTTGGCGGACATGATCACCAGCGCCGGTGGCTGGCCGGCCTTCTGCGCCGATTCGGCTTTGATCTTGGTGGTGTCGTAGTTGCCGGTGAAGATTCCGCGCACTTCGACATCCTGCTGCGAGTCGTTGAATTGCTTAATGACGCGGGTCATCTCCATGGTCAGCTTGCCGTCCACCGGCGCCGGGAACATAAAGTCTATTTTCTCTTTCGCCAGCGCCGCGCCGCTCAGGGCAAGGCTGAGCCCAACCGTCAGGGCGGTGAGGGGTTTAAACATGATCTGTCTCCATCTGTAAATTATGCTGGGTCTCAGCATGAAAAAGATGCACATCGGCAGGCGAGAAGCCGATCGGTAGCGACTCGTCTTTCTCCGGCACCTTGCCGCGGTTGCGGCGGCTAAAGCGCAGGGTGCCGATCGGGGTGCTGACGTGGAGCAGATAATCGGCTCCCATCAGTTCTCGTTGCAGAACGGTGGCCGGCAGGCGCAGATGGTCCTCCTCCACGTGGTCGGTAATATGTTCCGGGCGAACGCCCAGCCAGACGCGGGTCTGATCCCGGTGGCGCGGCGGCAGCGGATGGCGCTGTTCTCCCAACAGTACTTCACCGTTGGCGCAGGGCAGCGACAGGAGGTTCATCGCCGGCGAACCGATAAACCCAGCGACGAACAGGTTGGCCGGGTTGGCGTACAGATACTCCGGGTGCCCGACCTGCTGCACGTGGCCGCCGTTCATCACCACGATGCGGTCGGCCATCGACATCGCCTCGGTCTGATCGTGGGTCACATAGATGGTGCTGGTTTTCAGCTGCTGATGGAGGGCCATAATGCTGTCGCGCACTTCGCTGCGCAGGCGGGCGTCGAGGTTGCAGAGCGGCTCGTCCATCAGGAACAGCCGCGGATTACGCACAATCGCCCGGGCCATCGCCACCCGCTGGCGCTGGCCGCCGGAGAGCTTCGCCGGTTTGCAGTCGAGCAGCGCCTCCAGCTGCAGCATCTGCGCCACTTTATCCACTCGCGGCTGCCAGCTGCTTTTCTCTTCCTTGCGCACCTTCATGCCGAAGGTGATGTTGTCGCGCACCGACAGATGCGGAAACAGGGCATAGTTCTGGAAGATCATCGCGAAGTTGCGATCGCGCGGCGTGGTGGCGGTGATGTTCTCATCATGCAGCCAGATTTGGCCTTCGCTGACCGGTTCCAGCCCGGCGAGCAGGCGTAGCAGGGTGCTTTTCCCGCAGCCCGACGGGCCGACCAGCACCACGAATTCGCCTTCGTGGATATCCAGCGACAGGGCGCTGAGCGCCGGTTTGCCGTCGAAACGTTTACTGATGTTTTGCAGACTGAGCATGGCAGTTAGCGCTCTTCCGTTGGGCAACTGATGTTTTCGTCGTACAGCCACGGTCCGGCGTGGTGGGCCAGCGAGTGCTGGTAGCTCACCCACTGCTCGCCGACCTGACGGTGCATCAGGCACGAGGCCGGGGAGAGATCGTAATAGGACCGGGTATCTTCGTGGCAGTACGGCACCTGATGGACGGTGCCAGGAATGGTGGAGATCAGCGCCTGGAGATACTGGGTTATGGTCAGGCTGTGGTTATGGCCGCAGAAGATGCGCGTCAGCGACGGAAAACGCTCCACCAACTCCAGCAGACGGTGGCCATTTTCGCAGGCAATAGGATCCATCTGCGCATTGCCCAGCGGCAGCGGCGGGTGGTGCATAAAGATCGTTGCCGGTTTGTCGCCGCCCTCGAACAGCTGGGCTTCCAGCCAGCCGATGGTCTCGTCGGTCAGCCAGCCTTTTGACGTGCCGGCATGACTGGAGTCGATAAACAGCAGGCGGGTGGCGAAGTCATCCACCACATAGCGCATATTTTGCGGATCGTTGCCCAGCTGCGGGCACAGCGGGTGAAGATGTTCGAGAAAATGGGCTTTGTCGTCGTGGTTGCCGGGGATCAGATACAGCGGATAGTTCAGGCTGCCGAGGATCTGGCGGGCCACCTGATACTCCTCCGGGCGGCCGCAGTTGACGATATCCCCGCTCACCACCACCGCGTCCGGGCGCTCGCGCAGTGCGTTAAGCTGGGAGACCACGTCGGCGTTGGCGGCATTGACGTCGATAAAGCCATACAGCTTCTCGCCGCGGCTGCGAAAATGGGTATCGGAAATGTGTGCTAACAGCATGAATCACTCCTTATTTGATCCCGGAGAAGCCGAAGCTCCGCAGGAACTGTTTCTGAAAAAGGATAAACGCCAGCATCAGCGGCAGGCAGACCATCAGCGTCCCGGCGCCGATGGTGCCCCACTGGCCACCGGATTCGGCGCCCATGGCGAAAGAGACCAGCCCGACGGTCAGCACCTGCTTATCGGGATCGTTGAGCATCATCAGCGGCCACAGGTACTCGTTCCAGTGGTAGGTAATGCTGACGGTAGCGAAGGCCAGCACCGACGGCCAGGACATCGGCAGCAGCACGCGGAACAGCACCTGCCACCAGCTGCAGCCCTCCATCAGCGCCGCCTCCTCCAGCTCTTTCGGAATGGCGAGGAACGCCTTACGCATTAGGAATACGCCGAACGCCGAGGTGAAGTAGGGCATCATCACCCCGATGAGGGTGTTGAGCAGACCGAAGGTTTTCAGGGTCAGCATGTTCGGCACCATCATCACTACCGGCATGATCATCAGCTGCACCAGGAACAGGAGAAACAGCGTCTGCTTGCCGCGAAACTCGTGACAGGCAAAGACGTAGCCGGCGGTGGTGATGGTCAACAGCTGCACGAAGAAGGTGCCGAAGGTGAAGATAATTGTGTTGGCGTACAGGCTCAGCCAGTCGGCGCTGTTCCAGGCGTCGCGGAAGTTATCGAGAGTCAGCGGCAGGCGCGGCAGCAGCGAGGCCATATCGTCGCCGAAGGTAGTTGCGCTGAATGAGGTGGTCAGCATCCAGATAAACGGGCTGACCCACAGCAGCGCCAGGCAGCACATTAATACTGTGAGCGTAAAGGGCGACGAGCGACGCAGGCGCAGCCACAGCGGACGCGCAGCGGCGGGTGTGTGGACCAGCAGCGGCGAGATGTCAGCGCTCATAGTGGGCTCCTTTCTCCAGCAGTTTCAGGTTAATCAGCGAGAAGGCGAACAGTCCGGCCAGGGTCAGGAAGGTGGCTGCGGAGGCTTTACCAAGGTCGTGGGTATCCCAGGTGAGATTCTGGATGTAATAGAGCAGCACGGTGGTGGCGTTATCCGGCCCGCCGCGAGTCATCACCGCCACGTGGTCAATCTGGGTGATGGAGTAGATCAGCGCGGTGGTGATCACAAAGCTCAGCGTCGGGCGCAGCAGCGGTAGCGTGACCTTAAAAAAGACCTGCGTGCGGGTAGCCCCCTCCATCAGCGCCGCTTCCCGCGTCGAGGCCGGAATGCTCTGCAACCCGGCGAGGAAAAACAGCATGTAGTAGCCGGCGAACTTCCACACGCCGATCAGCGCCAGGGCCAGCAGCGCGCTGTTGCTGCGCCCCAGCCAGTTGTTGTTCATCGGCCCGAACAGCTTTGCCAGATAGTGGTCGAGCAGGCCGAGGCCGGGCATAAAGATAAACAGCCACAGTGCAGCGGCGCTGACCATCGGGATAATCATCGGGAAGAAGAAGGCGGTGCGCAGCCAACGGTTGACGCGATGGTTCTCGCTCAGGGCGACCGCCAGCAGCAGGGCGAGCGTCACCCCGGGCATCACCGTCAGCAGGATATAGAGTAGGTTATTGCCCAGCGACTGCCAGAAGACGTTATCGGCAAACAGGCGGGCAAAGTTATCCAGCCCGACGTATTGCGCGTTGGCCATGCGGGTATCAAACAGGCTGTCATACACCGAACGCCCCAGCGGAAACCAGGTAAACAGCAGTAAAAACAGCAGGGAAGGCGACAGGATCAGCCAGGGAAGCCAGGTCTTTCTCATGGTTACGCACATCTCGTTCAGCCATTTATCGAAGCCCTAATTGTGGGAAGCTATGATTACAGAGGTATGACGGGGAAACGATGGTTTGATGAAGCAACGGGGAAAACGCCGGGCGAGCGGGCCGCCCGGTGGAGGAGAACCATCATAAGTCGGCTTTCAGCACCGCGCGGTAGCGGGCTTTGCCTTCGCGAACGTGTTTCAACGCTTCGTTAATTTGCGACATAGGGAACAGCTCGGTGGTCGGAGCCACTTTGCTGCGTCCGGCGAACTTCCTCAGCGTGCGCAGTTCGGATGGGTTACCGATCGCCGAGCCGGAGATGCTGCAGTCGTCGCCGATAAGGGTAAAGGCCGGTACCGGGAACGGCTTCATCACCGCGTCGACGGTGTGGAAGTTGCCGCCCTAGGACAGGGCTTCGAAGTACGGCTGCCAGTCAAGATCCACCGCCACGGTGTTGATGCTCAGGTCAAACTGCCCGGCCAGCACTTTTAAGGCTTCAGGATCGCGGCTATTGACTACGCGATCGGCGCCCATCGCCCGCAGCAGCTTAATGGCGATATGGCCGAGGCCGCCGATGCCGATCACCCACTGCCAGTCGGCACGCAGCTTATTGGCGAAGCCGCCGCAGCGCGCTTGGCTGAAAAAAATGTCCTGCTAACGCCATCCGGCAGAGCATCCGCCCTGGCATTTATGATGACCTTGCGTGCCGATCGTCGCTATAAAGACGCTCAACCGCTTCCCTTGGTAACCTGACGCAGTTGCCAATTGACCTGTCAATATGAGTTCACCGGAACGACACGAATGAATTCTTGAACTCACGCACAGTTCTTATAAAGATGATTTCCCAGTCAGCCCAAACACCAATATAGTGATTACTAAATCACTATATTGGTGTTTGGGCTACTGATATCCATCCTTCTTCCGTAAAGGCCGGGGCGGGTATCAGCAGGCATGACGCTGATACCACGCAAAAGGAACAAATAATATGAATCAGACAATGAAGTTTTCAGGGGCAGTCTGCCCTTCCGTCATTCCTCTGGATGACAGCGGTCAGATAGACCTCACGGGGCTGGAAAAACATATGGCACGCCTTTCTGATTCCGGCATCAACGGCATTCTGCTATCAGGTACCATCGGGGAATTTGCCACAATGAGCGTCCGCGAACGGGCAATGCTCATCCTGGAAGCCCGGAAAATGAGTGACCTCCCTTTGATTGCCCATATTTCATCTACCGTTGAAGAGGACATGCTTTATCTGGCTGATGCCGCCTATGACAGTGGCTATGACGCAGTAATGGTACTGCCACAGTATTACTACGCCCAGACATCCCGTCAGTTACTTAGCTATTTCCGCAGTCTTGACCGTAAACTTGCCGGTGACTGGTTTATCTATAACTTCCCGGCCAGAACCGGATGTGATGTGGATGCTCACCTTGTCAGAATGCTGGCGGAAAGCTGCCCGCGGTTTATTGGCATCAAAGATACTGTGGACTGTGCGTCTCACACCCGGGCCATCGTCAACGCGGTCACACCGCTGAGAAAAGATTTTGCCGTATTCGCCGGTTTTGATGAGTACTTTGTACCCAATCTGATGAACGGAGGCGCCGGAGTTCTTTCCGGACTGAATAATGTGGTGCCGGAGCTTTTTGCCCAAATTATGCGGGCCTATCGGGCCGGCGACCTCAATGAAGTCGCCGGATTACACAAAGAAATTGGGCGACTTTCCGGGATATATGCCATTGGTGATGATTTTGTCAGTACGATCAAAACCGCCATTTCCAGAAAGTATGGCTACATGACGCCGGTCTCACGGAATCATAACGGCCAGTTAACAGCCGACCAGGCAGACTGCCTAGACAAATTGTTCGGTCTGTAACCGCAAAAGGACAGGAGGCACATCATGAAAAAAGACATCATTTATACCACCGGGGCTCCTGCCCCCGGTGGGGCATTATCTCAGGCGGTGAAAGCCGGGGAAACCATTTATCTCGCCGGTCAGGTCGGTTTTGACCCGCATACCATGCAAGTGGTCTCAACAGATTTCGATGAACAGGCCCGTCAGGCGTTTAAAAATTTGCTGTCGGTGGCAGAGGCCGCAGGAGGGAGTGATAGGGATATTGTGAAGCTGAATGCCTATCTGACCGACGTGAACATGTTCCCGCGATTTAACGCCATTATGTCGGAATACTTTTCGCCACCGTACCCCGCCAGGGCTACGTTGGGTATCGCCGCCCTGCCGCAGGGGGCTGTTATTGAAATTGAAGCCATCATGGTGCTCTGACTGGCCGTATCTGACATTAAAAAGGGACGATAATGAATATCAAAAAAACAGTTGAAAAAATTCCGGGAGGAATGATGCTGGCCCCCCTGTTTCTGGGGGCGGTACTGCATACCTTCTGGCCAGGTACCGGCAAATACTTTGGTTCATTTACTAATGGCATGATCACCGGCGTGGTCCCCATCCTCGCTGTCTGGCTGTTCTGTATGGGCGCCTCCATTAAAATCAGTGCAACCGGGACCGTTCTCAAAAAGTCTGGCACACTGGTAGCCACAAAAATCGCCACTGCCTGGGTCTGTGCCTTTGTTTTTGCCCAGCTCCTACCGGAAGGGGGAATGGTAAAAACAGGTTTCTTTGCCGGTTTATCTGTTCTGGCGATTGTTGCGGCGATGGATATGACCAATGCCGGGCTTTATGCTTCCCTGATGCAGGAGTACGGCACAAAAGAAGAAGCCGGTGCTTCTGTACTTATCTCGCTTGAGTCCGGCCCCCTGATGACGATGATTATTCTGGGGTCCGCCGGGCAGGCAACGTTCGAACCTGAACACCTCGCCGGCGTCCTGATCCCCTTTCTGGTGGGGTTTTTGCTGGGTAATCTTGATCCCGAACTTCGGGAATTGTTTTCCAGGGCCACCAAAAGTCTGATCCCATTCTTTGCATTTGCGTTGGGGAATACCATTAATCTTGGCGTCATCATCGACACCGGACTGCTGGGTATTCTTATGGCTCTGGCAGTCATTGTTATCACAGGCGTACCACTGATAATCATGGATATCATGCTGGGTAAGGGCCGTGGCACGGCTGGAATTGCCGCATCGAGTACTGCTGGCGCTGCCGTGGCCACTCCGTTGCTGGTAGCCGAGATCGCGCCGGACTTCGCTGAGGCCGCACCGGCAGCCACCACTCTGGTGGCATCCTGTGTGGTGATCACCGCCATTGTCGTGCCGGTGATCACTGCGTTGTGGGCAAAACACGGAGCCTCCCGCGTCAGAGCAACGTAAGGCCGAACGCCGCTCACGGGTTATCATGACCTGTGAGCGGACCAGTCATATACCGCATAACTTTTCAGACATCATGCCAGCGGCTTTCATCACCGCGTTCGCATACTCAGGTATTTTTTCCTCAGGCATCTGAAAACGAACCCCGGAAATACTTATTGCGGCAACAACGGCCTGATCACTGTTAAATACCGGCGCGGCAATACAGGTGACATCGTCGACATCTTCCTGATTATCAAACGCCCATCCCTGCAGGCGGACCACCTCCAGCTCAGCTTTCAACGCTTTACGTGTTGTAATTGTCCGGGCAGTAAACGCAGGAAGGTGTTCTGTGGGTAAAAGAGCATCAATGTGGTCTTCCGGAAGCCAGGCCAACAACACTTTCCCAAGGGAGGAACTGTGCAGGGAAAGTCGTTTTCCCGTCCAGCTGCGAACGATAATCGCATTCTGGCTTTCTTTTTTCGCCAGATAGATGCCGGTGGAACCATCCAGAACGCCCAGATGGCAGGCAAGACGGGTCTGGTCACGGAGAAAAACGAGTGACTCTTCAGCCAGTTCACGAAAATCAAAATCCTGAATGGCTTTATTACCAAGCTCGTAAAAGATTAGCCCCAGATAATACCGGCCATTTTTTTGTCTCAGAAAGGCATGCGTGGTCAGGCTGGCAAGCAGGGCCGAGGTGGTGCTTTGAGGCAATCCGACATTCTGGTGAATTTCACTGTAGGTGGCAGAGCCTTTCCCGGCAATAAAATGAAATATTCGGGCAGCTTTATCAATGGCAGGCGTTTTAGTTGCGATCATATCCACTGTTCTTCGTAAGCCCCCTTTTTAATGAATTGCAATGCTGTAACAAACCATCATCCTGCCACAGGATACGATAATTTACCAAAGTTTCACTGACATAACAGCAAGTCCCTTCTCTTTCTCAAGTGATGGTGTAGTGGCGACTGACCCCTGGCAGGGCGATGGACCACTACGTGAACCATCACCCCACACACAGGGTGTTTTATGTGCAGTTGTCAACCACTGAATCGTCACCCCAAAGGGGCCCCCACGATTCAGAAGTTGACAATTCGGGACCTGAGAGGAAATAAAAGCTAGAAGAAACCACTGTACGTCTCTCATCCACGCTCGTAAGCGTCCCTCACGGCCCGCTAACGCGGAGATACGCCCCGACTGCGCACAAAGGCTCTCTCATAGCTGAAAGCGGGTGTGGCTTAGCAGGATGGAAAAGGGTAAGGTGAAATCTATCAATCAGTACCGGCTTACGCCGGGCTTCGGCGGTTTT
>ERZ827522.990-NODE-990-length-28988-cov-5.996820_pt1 | contig 28988 bp, 25 predicted proteins | sample MGYA00519580_ERZ827522 | MGnify/ENA primary metagenome ERZ827522 (study PRJEB31778, sample SAMEA3449340) | human gut metagenome | biome: human gut; feature: human-associated habitat; material: faeces | place: United Kingdom | collected 2010/2012 ... | reverse complement strand
ACCAGAATGATGCACAGCACCGCCTGGAAGGCGCTGGTGTAGTCGGTGTTCAGCATGGCGGCCACATTGCCGGCGATGACGGCGAAGAAGCTGTTAAGGCCCATACCGGGTGCCATGACAAAGGGCTTGTTGGCCAGGAAGGCCATGACCACGGTGCCGATGGCACTGGCGATGCAGGTGGCCAGGAACACACCGTTCCACAGGGGTGTGCCCACGGCAAAGTTGGTCAGCAGGTTGGGGTTCAGGGCGATGATGTAGGCCATCGTCATGAATGTGGTGAGACCGGCCAGGATCTCCGTTTTGACGGAGGTGCCGTTCTCTTTCAGATGAAAGATACGCTCCATGTGATTTTCTCCTTTGTAAAATGCTGCGCGCCCTCCGGCGCAAGTATCATCTTAACGCTTTTTAACGGGAAAAACAAGACTTTTTGTCAGGTCTTCTGAAATTTTTTCAGATGCCAGTCAAAAAAGCGCCCCCGGCGTGGCCGAGGGCAAGGAGGTGGGGGTGCCTCCTTCTGTTCTCAGGAGGCTGCGTCAGCCAGGGTATAACTGACACGATGCTGATGAGATAGCCGCATGGGGTACCGACCGGGGCAGGTCAGCTTTCCGTCCGCATCCGGGGGCGCATGACAGGGGCGCTTTTTTCAGGAAAGCTTATTGGGCCGCGCGATCGGCCTGAATGAGCCGCTTCAGGGCCTCCACGCCCACCTGAACGGCGGAGGTGGTGTCCTCGCTCATATCCTGGTCCAAGCCGGCCTTTTCACGCTCCTGGTTCCAGACCACATGGAAGCAACTGCCGCAGCGGCAGTTCAGGGCATCGGCCACCACAAAGAGGGCGGCGGACTCCATTTCACTGGCCTTGACGTGCAGGCGCTTCCAAGCCTCCCATTTGTTGAGCAGCTCATAGGATACCGGCATACGCTCGGGGCTGTGCTGGCCATAGAACGCGTCCTTGCACTGGACGACGCCCACCTGTGTGCGCTTGCCCAGCGCCCTGGCCGCCTGGACCAGCGCGGTGGTGACCTCGAAGTTCGCCACCGCGGGGTACTCGATGGGGGCATATTCCCGGCTGGTATGCTCAAAGCGAATCGCGCCGGTGGCGACCACCACGTCGCCGCTGCGGACATCCAGCTCGATTCCGCCGCAGGTCCCTACGCGGATAAACGTGTCAGCGCCGATGTTGTGCAGCTCCTCCATGGCGATGGAGGCGGAGGGCCCGCCGATACCTGTGGAGCAGACGGAGACCTTCTCCCCCAGCAGCGTACCGGTATAGATGGTGTACTCGCGGTTCTGAGAAACAAAATGCGCGTCGTCGAACAGCTCCGCGATCTTTTCACAGCGGCCGGGGTCGCCGGGAAGAATAACATAGCGGCCCACGTCGCCTTCGGCGCAGTGGATATGATACTGCTTTTCCAGCTTCTGCATGATATATCGTCCTCCATCTATGTTCAAGTCGTTATGTCCTAAGCAAATAACACGGTTCGTAATCAAACATTTACCCATCGCTGAGGTAGAAAAAATCATATCATGGTTTTTCGGAAAATGCAATACTTCCGCCACAAAAGATACGGCTTCTCCTGTACAAATGATGCAAAAGGCAAAAAGTGTCGGGGCTATAAAACCGCCCGCGGCAAAACCTACGTTTGGCGGCGGCTGTTCTCCGCGCATGTGCGCGTGTTTTTGCGCGGATCGGCCGACGCATATGGAAAAAGGAGGAAAAAGATATGACAGATCGACTCGCTGCACTGGCGGCGGCAGTGATGCTGGCGGTGACGCTGGCGGCCTGCGGCGCGGCAGACGACAAGACAAACGGCGCCGCGCCGGACACCACACCCAACGGCAGCATCACCACGCAGCCGGACACCAACGGCACGGACACCGGCAGCGCCAAAGATGATCTGAACGGCGGCCGCACCGAAAGCGGCCGGGCGGATGAGGACGGACAGATGGACGGCACCGCGGAGACGCGGCGGTACGACCGGGCACTAGCAGCGTCGCTCAGTCAGCTGATCCTAAACCGGATCGGCGAATGACAAAAGCGCGGCGGGCACATGATGTCCGCCGCGCGGTTTTTAACGGCGGGACTTGCATTTTTCAAAAAATGGGATATTATATAGGTGAAAAACGTCCCCGCCCCCTTTTTTCGTCCTCTGAACGGCGGACGCGGGGCACGGAACAAAATTTACGCCGCAGTGGGCGGCAGAGAAAAGAAGGTTTTTTCTATGACAAAGATCGACATCGTTTCCGGATTTTTGGGCGCAGGTAAGACGACTCTTATCAAGAAGCTGCTGGCCGAGGCCTTCCCCGGCGAGAAGCTGGTACTGATCGAAAACGAGTTCGGTGAGATCAGCATTGACGGTGGGTTCCTGAAGGACTCCGGCGTGCAGATCAGTGAAATGTCCTCCGGGTGCATCTGCTGCTCTCTGGTGGGCGACTTCAACAAGGCGCTGAAGGACGTACATGAGCAGTTCCACCCTGACCGCATCCTCATCGAGCCCAGCGGCGTGGGCAAACTCAGCGACGTGATCGTGGCGGTGGAGAACACCGTGAAGGACGTACCGGACATGAAGCTGAACAGCTTTGTGACCGTAGCGGACGCCACAAAGGTCAAGATATACATGAAGAACTTCGGCGAGTTCTACAACAACCAGATCGAGTCCGCCGGTACCATCATCCTCTCCCGCACCCAACGGCTGAGCCAGGAGAAGCTGGAGGCCGCCGTGGCGCTGCTGCGGGAGAAGAACCCCAATGCCGCCATTCTCACCACACCCTGGGATCAGCTGGACGGCATGACCATCCTCAGCGCCATCGAGAAGGTCTCTCTGGCGGACGAACTGCTGGCGCATATGCGCGCTGAGCACGAGGCGGATGAGGCGGAGCACGAGCATGAGCACCACCATCACCACCATGACGAGGATGAGCACGATCATGACCATTGCTGCCATCACCATGACCATGATGATGACGATGACGATGACGATGACCACGACCACGACCATGAGCACTGCTGCCATCATCACCACGATGAGGACGAGCATGACCACGATCATCACCACCATCACCACGACGGCGAGGAATGCGATGATCCCCACTGCAGCTGCCACCATCACCATCATCACGCCGACGAGGTATTCACCAGCTGGGGCACGGAGACGGTGAAGGCTTACTCCGAAGCGGAGCTGGAGCACATCCTGACGGCGCTGGACAGCGGCGAATACGGCGCAATCCTGCGGGCCAAGGGTATCGTGGCTGCCGCCGACGGCGGCCAGTGGCTGCACTATGACTTTGTACCCGAGGAGCACCAGGTGCGGCGCGGCCCGGCGGACTACACCGGCCGTATCTGTGTGATCGGCTCCCAACTGAAAGAGGATAAGCTCTCTCAGCTGTTCGGACTGTAAGGAGTGGCTGACATGGATATTCCTGTTTACCTCATCGCCGGATTTCTGGACGCCGGTAAGACCGAATTCATCAACGGCATCCTGCGGGACGGCTTCGCCGCCGAGGATCGGACGCTGCTGCTGTGCTGCGAGGAGGGCGAAAACGGCTATGATCCCAAGGTACTGGGCAACGTATTCACCTATACCGTGGAGGACGAGGACCAACTGACGCCCGACTTTCTGAAAAAGCTGGAAAAGCAGTACCGGCCCAAGCAGGTCATCGTGGAGTACAACGGCATGTGGAGCATGGAGAAGCTGTACCGCGAGGGACTGCCCGCCAACTGGATACTCTATCAGATCATGTGCCTGGTGGACGCCACGACCTTTGAGATGTATCTGAAGAACATGGGGCAGCTGATGATGGAGAAGATCACCAACTGCGATATGCTGATCTTCAACCGCTGCAATGAGCAGCTGCGCGCCCAGCTTCGCAGCCGCAACCTGCGGATGGCCAACCGTCGGGCGGATATCTATCTGGAAAACGAGGACGGCACCAGCGAGGAGTACGTCACGCCGGAGATGTCTCCCTTCGACCTGACCGGCGGCAAGCTGGAGGTGCCGGACGAGGACTACGGCATCTGGTATGTGGACATGATGGACAACCCGGGACGCTACGAGGGCGTGGAGGTGTCCTTCAAGGCGCTGATGTGCCACTCCAAAAAGTTCAAGGGCGTGCACTGCCCGGGGCGCTTCGCCATGGTGTGCTGCGACAAGGATATGCAGTTCCTGGCCCTGGTGTGCCGCGGCGAAGGGCTGAAGCAGTATAAGGACAAGCAGTGGGTAAAGATACACGCCACAGTGAAGAAGGAGGCCTGTGACGCCTATCAGGGTGAAGGCCCCGTGCTGTACGTCACCTCCATCGCCGCCACCACCAAGCCGGACCCGGAGATGGTGTCCTTCTGATCGCGATCCGTATATTTTCACCGCACAATTGCAGCGTGTATAGAAAAAGACCCGCCGATGGCGGGTCTTTTCAATTTGTTTCGGCCTCAGCGGACCAGCTGGATGGCAGCGGGGAGGTTTTCGATCTCCACGCGGGGCGCGCTGGGGCAGTATTCACCGTCCAGGGACCAGGGGAGGTTCTCCTCGGTGGTCAGGGTAACGCGCCGGACGTGACGCAGTATCACGCCGGGATAGTCGTACTGCATACGGGTCATAGCGGTAATGAGGTTCTGCAGATCCAGTGCCGTCTTTGGCATACGGAGCAGCAGCAGTTCGAATTTTCCGTCGTCCATCCGTACACGGGAGGGATCCAGCTTCACCAGGCCGCCCAGGGAGGTGGAATTGCACACAGCGCCGAAAATGAACTCCCCCTCGAAGCGCTCACCATCGGCATCCACCGCGCAGCGGTAGGGCCGCAGGGAGTCAAGGTCACCCAACCCCTCCAGAATGTAGGCAAAATGACCCAGGGCGTTCTTGGCCGCCTGGGTGGCGGAGTAGGAGGACCGGGTAAAGGCCCCAAAGGAGGCCACATAGGCAAAGTAGCGGTCGTTATGCCGCCCCACGTCCAGGGGGCAGGGCGTGCCGGTGGCGGCCGCCTCTGCCGCGGCGGGCAGCATGGTGTGAAGATGCAGGCTCATGGCAAAGTCGTTGGTGCTGCCGCAGGGCAGATAGCCCAGCAGGGGCCGCTGCTCCAGCTGCATAAGCCCGGAGAGCGTCTCGTTCAGCGTGCCGTCGCCTCCGGCACAGACCACCATGTCGTACTGTCCGCCCCACCGGGCGGCGATATCGCGGGCCTGGCCGCCCGCCTCGGTGATATAGACCCGTACCAGATAGCCGGCACGGGAGAACTGCGCCACGGCATCGAACAGCGGGGCGCGGGACTTTGTCTTTCCCGCACGGGGATTGACGATAAACAAGAGCTTTTTCATAGGGACACCCTTCCATACCATCGTAATTCTCGCATTTTGCGCGGGGTTGTCCGAGTATGATACCACAGTTGCGGCGGGATTGCAATACACATTCCGCCGCGGGTGTTTGTGTTCGAAAATTGTTGCAAAACGCCGCGCATACGGGTATGATAGAAAAAACAGCAGTGGGAGGTCCTGCCATGAAGCGAACGCAGTATTTCAAATGGGGACTGACGGCCTTTTTGACCGTATGTGCCGTGCTGGTGTTCTACGACACCTTCTATCAGGCGGGAACGCTGCAGCAGTTCGTGTCCAAGCTGGCATCCATCCTGGCACCGGTGCTGTACGGCTTTGCCATCGCCTATCTGCTGACGCCCATCATGTCCTGTCTGGAACGGGCCATCGCGGCGCTGTGGAAAAAGCTCTTCAAAAAAGAGCTGAAGCAGCCGTCAGGCGCGCTGCGGCTGGTGAGCATCCTGCTGACCGAGGCCGTGGTCATCTTCCTGCTGTATCTGCTGATGAGCGTGCTGGTGCCCCAGGTGGTGGACAGCGTGACCACCCTCATCAACAACGCCGAGTCCTACTACCGCAAGGTCTATCGCTGGGCCAACGACCTGCTGGAGAGCGACAGTGGGATCGGGGTCTGGCTGGCGGGGCTCATCACCGAGCGCTATACCGACGGCATGGCCTTTTTGACCGACAAGGTGCTGCCCTGGGCCCAGAAGGCCATTGTGCCGCTGACCAACGGTATCTGGAGCGGCATCCGCGGAGCAGTGGGCTTTGCCTTTGACCTGATCGTGGGCATCATCGTGTCCATCTATCTGATGGGCATGAAGGAGAAGAGCCTGGCTCGCTGCTGCAAGGCGGTCTACGCCGCGCTGCCGGAGGAAAATGCCGACGCGGTCATGCGCGGCACGCGGCGGGTGAACGCCATCTTCTCCGGCTTTGTCCGCGGCAAGCTGCTGGACTCCCTCATCATCGGCATCCTGTGCTTTATCTGCTGCTCCATCCTGAAAATGCCCTACACCCCGCTGGTCAGCGTGGTGGTGGGCGTGACCAACGTGATCCCCTTCTTCGGCCCTTTCCTGGGTGCGGTGCCGTCGGCATTCCTGATCCTGCTGGTCAGCCCCAAGCAATGTCTGGTGTTCGTGATCTTCATCGTGATCCTCCAGCAATTCGACGGCAACATTCTGGGGCCCAAAATTCTGGGCGACGCCACGGGCATCTCCAGCTTCTGGGTCATCGTGGCCATCCTGGTGGGCGGCGGCTTCGCCGGCGTGCTGGGTATGTTCATCGGCGTGCCGGTGTTCGCCTGCATACAGGAACTGCTGAAATTCCTGATGGACCGCCGGCTGCGGAAGCGGAATATGCCCACCGAGGCCTACGCCTATGTGGGTCGGGCCAAGGATTCCCCGCCGGAGGATACGCCCGCGCCCGACCCCGAAGACCCCGCGTGATATAGCAGGCAGGCGGGCACGCAGCCCGCCTGCCTTTTCTTTGAAAGGAGCACCCCCATGACAAAAGACCTCTACGATAAACTAATGGTCTTCGGCAACGACCAGGAGCCGTTTCTCGCCCACAACTTTATGCGGACCACCGACCTGGACGACGGTACCGCCACCGTGACGCTGCCCATGCACACCGAAAGTCTGAACCGCTGGGGCGGCGCCCACGGCGGCATCCTGTTCTCGCTGTGCGATGTGGCCATGGGCATGGCCATTATGACGCTGCGGCAGGAGATGGTAGTCACCGTGAACGCCACCATCGATTATCTGTCCGCCGCTGCCGCCGGCAGCACCCTGACCACCGTGGGCAAGGTGGACCGCCTGGGCGGCAAGCTGGCCTTCTGCTCCGCCGAAATGACCGACGAGACCGGCAAGGTCATCGTCCGCGCCCACTGCGTCATGTGCTTCACCGGCAGGGCGCTGCCCCTGTGAGCCGCCGCGCCCTGCGCCGCTGGTGTATTGCGCTGGCGGTGTTCTTTGCCGCGTATTTCGCCCTGCGCACCAGCCGCGCCGCCATGACTGCCCTGTGGTACGGCGCCGTGCTGCCGGTGGAGCAGTGGCTGGGGCGGCTGTGTGGGAGGTTGACGCTCTCCGTAGGTGAGGTCCTGATCTTGACGGCGGTGTTCTGCGCCATACTGTGGCTGCCCAACGTACCCCGGCGCATCATCGCCGCGCGGGGCCGCCGTTGGGGCATGGCCCTGCGCCTGACGCTCACCGCCCTCTGCGCCGTGCTGACGGTGTACGCCGGCTTTTGCCTCACCTGGGGCATCGGGTACAATACCGACAGCTTCCAGGAGAAAAGCGGCATCCATGCCCGGCCTTCCACGGCGGAGACGCTGGCGGAGGTAACGGCCTATTTTGCCGGCAATCTGGCCGCCTGCGCCGATGACGTCCCCAGAGATGAAAGCGGTGTCTGCACGCTGGACCGGCAGGCGGTGCTGAACCGGAGCGCCTCCGCGCTGGATGTGCTCTATGACGAGTTCCCGTTCCTGCGGGCGGAAACGGGCGGTGCCAAGGGCTTCGCCTGCTCCCGGGCGCTGAGTGCCCTGCGCTTCACCGGGTTCTACTTCCCCTTCACCGGCGAGCCGAACGTCAACATGGACAGTCCGGCGGCCTTTCTGCCGGCCACTGTATGCCATGAGCTGGCCCATCAGCGGGGCATCACGGCGGAGGAGGCGTGCAATTTCATCGGCATCCTGGCCGCCACCCGGTCAGAGGATACGGGGTACCGTTACTCCGGCTGGCTGACGGGGTTCGGGTATCTGTCCAACGCCCTGTACAGCGCCGACCGGGAGGCGTGGCAGACCATACGGGACGCACTGCCGGACACGGTGGTGGCCGACCTGCGGGCGGACAACGCCTACTGGGCGCAGTTCCGCGGCGTCGTCTCAAAGGTCTCGGACACCGTGTATGACGGCTTTCTCAAGAGCAACGGCGACACGGACGGCAGCAAGAGCTACGGCGTGGTCACGGACCTGCTGGTGGCCTATTTCGGATAAAAAATATTCCCTTAGGCCAGTTGGCCTAAGGGAATATTTTTTATTGGTCCGTTTGGTCCGGCGAAGCTGCCGGTCTTTCTATTGGGATCATTCCACAGTAAGCTCCTGCAGCACGATAATATGATACAGCTCTTCCGCATTGGCAGATTGCCCCCGGCGCGTTCGCAGCCCTATTCGAAGCGTCTCCCCGTCCGGCGTGTGCCAGAGCAGCGCTGAGGCGTATGCATTGCCGTTTTCATCTGACTGCATTTCGACCTCTACATCCGTTCCCAGCTGCGCCCTCCCGTTGACAACAGGGAACGTCGTCTCATAGCGCCCGTCTCCGGTGCGGAGGGTTACCTTGCCGTTTTCCAGACATACGCTCCCATCTGTCATGCCGTCCCGATGGTCCTCAACGACATACACGGCGTCTCCCTCACTGATCCATACGCTTTGGCAGACGCCCTGCGTATAGGCCACCCGATACTGTCTGACATCATGGATATCCGTGGGCCATCTTACTCCGTCCCCATATGTCCACTTCCATGTATTTGTATAGAATTCCAGGTAGCTAAGGCCCTCCGCGCCGCTGGTGCAGTAAAACCAGCGGAAGTTAAACTCATCGCCGCGCTTCTGAACATACTCCCATACAGTACCATTCCAATCAACAGAGGTCTCGCAGTCGATATACAGGTTTCTCCCCAGCTTAAGGCCGTCCAGCGCTTCATTAATAGGCCCCAGCGTTTTCCCGTCATAATCGATGTCCTGGTAGTAGGTATAAAGCTCGTCCTCGCGCACCATATCGCTGTAGGAAGCGTCGTAGGGCAGCAGCACGTCGTAGTAATACGGTTCTATGACCTCCTCGCAGAGCTGCCGCATCATGGGATCCAGCGCCAGCGCCTCCAGACCGGGGATGTCCTCCTCCAGCAGCGCCTCGCTGACCGCGTCCAGATAGGCGCACTGCTCCGCCGTCAGCGCGGCGCGGGGCGTGTTGTCCGTCACGGCGGCGCCCCAGCACGACAGGCCGATGGCCACCGCCGCGGCCCCGGCCACCAGCATGGCCGGAAGACTGCGGCGCTTCTTCTGCGGCGGCGCGGTGTCGTCGCGGGATATCTCGTTCCCCGGCGCGGCCCACTCCCGCGGCGGCGCGGAGAACTCCGGCCTCGGCGGAGAAAATTCCGCGGGTGCCGGTGAAAATTCCTTGTCGTTCATGGCTTACTCCCGATCCAGCTCCACCCTGTGGACGGGGCAGGAGAGCCCCTCCTCCTCAAAGGCCATGAACAGCGTGCGGTTCAGCAGGCGCTGCGCCTTGTAAATGTTCTCCTCGTGCGTCTCACCCGCCACCCGCAGCACAACGGCGCGATTTTCATAGTCCAGCGACTGCACACCCAGATAGGCCGGGGCCTTGCTGAACAGGTCGGGGTGCTCCCGATGCAGCTTCGGCAGTACCTCGCCCAGCACCTTCTCCGCCCGCGCCAGACTCTCCTTGTCATAGGGGACCGCCATGTCGCACACGGCAAAGGACAGGTCGTTGGATCGGTTGATCAGACTGCGGATATCGGAGTTGTTGATGATCTTCACGTTTCCGCCGGAGTCCATGATCTGCGTGGTACGGATGCCGATTTGTGTGACCGTGCCGCGGAAGTCGCCCACCACGATGATGTCGCCCACCTCGTACTGGTGCTCAAACAGCATGAACGTACCGGTGATCACGTCGGCGATCAAGCTCTCCGCACCGAAGCCGATGATCAGCGCCAGCACGCCGGCGCCGGCCAGCAGCGCCCGCACATCCACGCCCACGATAGACAGCGCCCACAGCAGCCCCACGATGATCAGCAGATATCGGATAGCGCTGTCCGCCAGCGTGAACACGGTCTTGCCGTGGTTGCTGCTGGGCGACACTCTCTGAAATACGGCTCTGGCCGCCGCCGAAAACAGCACCAACCCGGAAAACAGTATGATCAGCTGTGTGCCGATGTTCCAGATCTGCGTAACCAGGCCCGCGGGCACGGGCACCGCCGCCCGCGCTGCCAGGGCCGCCGCCAGCAGCACAGCGGCCAACCACGGCAGCACCTTTCCCGGTTTCTTTTTCATCTCGTTTTTTTCGTTTTCCATGATGTATTTCTCCCGTTTTTTATCCATATGATAAGCAGAAATTTAACAAAATTTCTACATACACAGAATACACCGCCTTGTCGAATGTGTCAATATATCGCGCGAAACATCCGAATATTTTGTCCTTTTTGCGCGAAAAGCACCCGCCCTGCGTTATGCAGGGCGGGCGCTTTTCTATCACGGTTTACAGGCCCAGGCCGGGAATGTTCAGTCCGCCGGTGAGCGAGCTCATGGAGCTGTTCATGGCATCATCTGCCTGCCGAAGTGCCTCATTTACCGCGGAAATGACCAGATCCTGCAACATTTCCGCGTCCTCCGGGTCGATGACGTCGGGCTTGATGGTCAGCTTGGTCAGCTCCTTTTTGCCGGTGACCACTGCCGTGACCGCGCCGCCGCCCACAGAGGCGGTGAACTCCGTTTTTTCAACTTCTTCCTGCGCTTTTGCCATATCCTGCTGCATTTTCAGCAGTTTTTGCTGCATCTGCGCCTGCTGCTGCATCATCCCGGCGCCGCCGGTAAAGCCCCTGCGGGCGCTGTATCCCTTTGCCATATTCGTTTCTCCTTTATATCGATCTGTTCATTTTGCCAGTGTAAACTATCGGACATCTTATGTGCAGCATCGGTCTACCCATGTGTAATACCGATGCGCTCTTTGTGTAACATTGGTGTGCTCCATGTGAGACACCGGTGCGCTCAGCATGAACTGTCGGCTTATTTGATGCGAAAGTTGTCCAGCTGTTTGGCGTTTTCCACCAACTCGTCCAGCTTGTCCCTGTGGGGAGCCGGCACCTCCCAGGGCGGCAGGTCCGGTGGGGCGGGCGGCGCCTCCTCCGGCAGGGGCGGGCGCTCATAGTCGTCCGCCGATGGGGCGGGCGTGGGCCGGGGCGCGGGGCGGACCGGGGCGCGCCGCACGGGCGCGGCGGGGCCGCCGCCTACGGTGAACTGCACCCGGACGGGACGGCCCACATGGCGGCTGGTGACGCCGCAGAGCACATCCTCGATGGCCTTGCGGCTGAGCTGCTGCTTCACCAGATCGTTGGCACAGGAAACGGTGAGCACATCCCCCTCCAGCGTACCTGTCGCCTGGTTCAGCCATACCCGGTCGGGGATGGTCAGGGGGCCTTTATAGTGCTCGATAAGCGCGGCCCAGACCTGACTGTCACCGCCGGCGGCGGGCGCCGCCGGGGCGCTCTCCGGCGCAGGCGTCGCGGGTGCGGGGGCCATGGGGGCCGGTGCGGGAGATGTCTCCTGCGGGATCGGGGGCGCTTCGCGCCGGGGCGGCGGAGTCGGCGCGGCCGCCGGACGGGCGGCGGGTCTTTCCGCCGGGACGACGCCCTTCTTCAAGGCGTCCTCCAGGGCGGAGACGCGGTCCGCCAGAGCCTCCGTGTCGTTGGAAAGGCTCTCGTCGCACAGACGCAGCAGGCACAGCTCGGCGTCCGTCCGCTGGCGGATGCTCCGGGGCAGGGCCGCGGCGGTGCGCTGGATGGTATCGGTCATATAGAGCAGGCGGCGCATGGGGACCTCCGCCGTCAGTTCAGAGAGGGTCTTGCGGTCATACAGGCCGCCCAGCAGGGCGGCGCCGCCCTCCGGCGCGGCGGCCAGAACGGTCATATCCCGGCAGAGATCGCTGAGCTCGCCCAGCAGCGCGCCCACATCCTTGCCGCCCCGGTACAGCTGGTCCAGTAGCGCCAAAGCGTCGCCCCCCTGACGCGCCAGGAGCAGGCGCATGAGCTGCACCGTCTGGGTGCTGCCGGCCAGTCCCAGCGTGTCCAGCACGCTGCGGCCGTCCACGACCGCGCCGGCGGCACGGCACTGGTCCAGCAGGCTGAGCGCGTCGCGCAGGGCACCGTTGGCCATGCGGGCCAGCAGGTCCGCCCCGTCCGGGGTCAGGTCGATGGCTTCGGCCTTCGCCACCTTCAGCAGCTGCTGCTCCATATCGTGGGGCAGGATGCGCTTGAAGTTGAACCGCTGGCAGCGGGAGAGTATGGTGGCCGGGACCTTCTGGATCTCGGTGGTGGCCAGAATAAACAGCAGGTGGGCGGGCGGCTCCTCCATGATCTTCAGCAGGGCGTTGAAGGCGTCGCGGGAGAGCATATGCACCTCGTCGATGATGTAGACGCGCTTTTGCAGCACCGCCGGCGGGTAGACGGCCTCCTCCCGCAGGCTGCGGGCGTCGTTGACGCTGCCGTTGGAGGCGGCGTCCAGCTCCGTCACATCCAGCAGTGAGCCGTCGTCAATGCCGCGGCAGGCGGCGCACTGGTTGCAGGGCGCGCCGTCAATGGGGTGCTGACAGTTGACGGCCTTGGCCAGAATACGGGCACAGGTGGTCTTGCCGGTGCCGCGGGTACCGGTGAACAGGTAGGCGTGGCCCACCTGACCGTCGGCCACCTGGCGCTGGAGCGTATCGGTGATGTGCTGCTGGCCCACCACCTCGGAAAAGGTCTTGGGCCGGTATTTGCGGTACAGCGCCTGGTACATGGGCACACCTCCCTGCTGACAAACAAAATAAACGAGTCCTCCGCCGTGAGCCACAGGGCCGGCACCCTCGCGGCACATGGATGATCCCTCTTAATGCTGCTCGGTTCCCCGCCTGACATGATTCGTGGGTATCCATTGCGCGAGACCGGCCCCGCAGCTCACGGCGGAGGACAAGTTCGTGAGATATATTTTACTACAATTCTTCCGCGATGGCAACTGTTTTTTGCCGCCTATTTCGCTTTTGCTTTTATTATACCCTCTGTTGACAAGGGCAGACACGAAAAAAGACGGCGCTTCAGCGCCGCCTTTTTTTCGGTAAAAGGAGAGAGAAATACAATGGGTGGGTATCCTTTCGGATGAGCGTATCATACACGCATCCGGGGCGGAAGTCAACAGGCTTGATAAAGAATTAACAAATCATTCACAAAGCGCGCCCGCCGTTCACAGATTGTTTACAGAGCCGCCCCTCTTCCCTATTGACAACAAAAAATATTGGTGCTACCATTTAGCACGCTAATAGTTTGTATGCTAAAAATTTAAAAGCAAAGAAGGAGGACCGCCATGAAATTCTGCTTTGACGAGCACCCGGCGCACTTCGGCGCACTGTTCGGCTACTGCGATCACCAGGTGCATAAGCTGATGGGGCGGATGCTGAAGCGCTACGACGTATCGCCCATGCAGTGCCGGACGCTGATGTTCCTGCACGACGCGGAGGACAGCGTGAACCAGAAAACACTGGAGCGCCATCTGATGATCAAGCCCAGCACGGTGAATGGCATCGTGGACCGGCTGGAGGAGAAGGGGCTGGTATACCGCACCGTCAGCGCCACGGACGGACGGTGCCGCATTCTGGCACTGACAGAGGAGGGCCAGCGGTTCCATGACGATTTCCAGACCGTGCTGCACCAGGTGAACGAACGGCTGGAGCGCGGCTTCACGCAGGAGGAAAAGGCGCAGTTCACCGCATTTCTGCTGCGGGCGGGACGGAACCTGACCGACGAGGAGGAGGAAGCATGATAAAAAAATTGGCGCCCTATACCAAGGGCTACCGCCTGCTGATGCTGTTTGCCATCGCCTGCTCCGCCGGAGAGGCGGTGCTGGAGCTGACGCTGCCCCAGGTGATGAGCGACATCGTGGATATCGGCATCGCCAACGGAGACAGAGGCTATATCCTGATGGCGGGGCTGAAAATGGTCATTATGGCGCTGCTGGCGCTGGGCTGCGGCGTGGGCGCGGCGGCACTGGCCGCCAAGGCGTCCATGGGCTTCGGCGCGGCGCTGCGGAAGGCGGAGTACGAGCAGGTACAGCGTTTCTCCTTCGCCAACATCGAGCGTTTCTCCACCGCCAGTCTGGTGACGCGGCTGACCAACGACGTGGCCTCGGTACAGATGACCACATTCATGGGAATGCGTATGCTGGTCCGCGCCCCCACCATGCTGGTGACGGCACTGGTGATGGCCCTGATCATCAGCACAAGGCTGAGCCAGGTGTTCCTGGTGGTCATTCCCCTGCTGGTCATCGCGGTGGTCATCGTCATCAAGCGGGTAGGGCCGTTCTTCACCTCTTTGCAGGGGGCCACGGACCAGCTGAACCTGGTGGTGCAGGAGGACCTGAACGCCATCCGCGTGGTGAAATCCTTTGTGCGTGAGGCGCAGGAAAAGGAGAAGTTCACCCAGCGCAGTGAGAAGCTGCGAAGCATGGCCGAGCGCGCCTTCGGCTTTGTGGTGCTGTTCATGCCGGTGATGATGGTTCTCATGGGCGGCACCATCACGGCGGTCATGTGGATCGGCGGCCACTACGTGTGGGAGGGCACGCTGCTCTCCGGCGATCTGATCGCGTTCTTTACCTATTTGAGTGAGATACTGATGTCGCTGATGATGGTATCCGTGGTACTGATGATGCTGACCCGGGCCATCGCCTGCGGCAAGCGCATCGCCGAGGTGCTGGAGGAGAAACCCCGCATCACCGACGAGCAGGCCGACCCGGCGCTGAAGGTGGAGGACGGCTCCATCCGCTTCGACCATGTGTATTTCAAGTACCACGACACGGCGGAGGCCTGGAATCTGGAGGACGTGAGCTTTACCGTACCCAGCGGGGCCACGGTGGGCATTTTAGGCGGCACCGGCAGCGCCAAGACCACGCTGGTGAGCATGATCCCCCGGCTGTACGACGTGAACGGCGGCGCGGTGTTCGTGGGCGGCCACAATGTGAAGAATTACACCATGGAGGCGCTGCGCGACGGCTGCGCCATGGTATTGCAGAAGAACACGCTGTTCTCCGGCACCATCCGGGAGAACCTGCGCTGGGGCGACGAGAACGCCAGCGAGCAGGAGATCGAGGCGGCCTGCCGTCTGGCCTGCGCCGACGAGTTTATTGAGAAAATGCCGGACGGATACGACACCTATATCGAACAGGGCGGCACCAACGTCTCCGGCGGGCAGAAGCAGCGGCTGTGCATCGCCCGAGCGGTGCTGCGGAAGCCGAAGATACTGATCCTGGACGACTCCACCAGCGCGGTGGACACCGCCACGGACGCGAAGATCCGAGGCGCGCTGAAAACGGCGCTGCCCGGCACCACAAAGCTCATCATCGCCCAGCGGATCACATCCGTTATGGACGCCGACCTGATACTGGTGATGGACGATGGGCACATCTCCGCCATAGGCACCCATGAGGAGCTGATGGCGCAGAGCGACATTTATCGGGAGGTCTATCGCTCCCAGCAGGAAGGGGTGAGCATCGATGGCTGAACAAAAACGCGGCGGACCGCGCGGCCACGGGCCCCAGGGACACGGCTTCCAGCGGCCCAAGGACTTCCGGGGCACGGTGAGCAAGCTGCTGCGCTATATCGGGCGCTATAAGGCGGCGTTGGTGGTGGTGTTCATCTGCCTGGTGATCAGCTCCGTGGGCTCGGTGATGAGCAGCTATCTGCTCAAGCCCATTATCAACGACTATATTCTGCCCGGCGACTTTGCCGGACTGCTGAAGATGCTGGCGCTGCTGCTGGGACTGTTCCTGCTGTCGGGCCTGTGCTCCTATGCCTACGCCCGCATCATGGTGCATATCTCCCAGCGGACGGTGGCCCAGATGCGGCAGGATCTGTTCGACAAATTGCAGGACCTGCCCCTGCGGTACTTCGACACCCACCAGTCCGGCGACCTGATGAGCCGCTTTACCAACGACATGGACACCGTGTCGGAGATGATCAACTCCAGCTTCGCCAGTGTGGTGTCCTGCGCCTTGACGTTTATCGGCATTGTTGTTATGATGCTGTATATGAACTGGGTGCTGACGCTGATCACCTTTGCCTTTCTGGTGCTGATGCTGCTGGTGGTCAAGGGCGTTGGCGGCAGAAGCCGCGTGAGCTTTCAGGCACAGCAGCAGGCGCTGGGCGCCATGAACGGCTATATCGAGGAGATGGTGGAGGGCCAGAAGGTCATCAAGGTGTTCAACCACGAGAGCAAGGCCATCGCGCAGTTCTCCGGGCTGAACGACAGCTATCGGGACGCCGCCACGGCGGCCCAGACCTACTCCGGCGCCATGATGCCGGCCATGGCCAACCTGTCACGCATCGACTATGCCGTCACCTGCTGCGTGGGCGGACTGCTGGCCATCGGCGGAATGTTCGACGTGGGCTCCCTGGGCGCGTACCTGCTGTATGTGAAGCAGGTGAGCCAGCCCATCTCGCAGATCAGCCAGCAGGTGAACGTGCTGCTGGCGGCGGTGGCCGGCGCGGAGCGCATCTTCGCCGTCATGGAGGCCGAGCCGGAGGTGGATGAGGGCAAGACCGTCATCGTCCGGGTGGAAAAGCACGGCGATACGCTGACCGAGACAGACCGCCGCACCGGCTGCTGGGCGTGGAAAAAGCCCGACGGCACGCTGGTGGAGCTGAAGGGCGACGTGCGCTTCGACCATGTGACCTTCTCCTACGACGGAGAAAAGACGGTACTGAACGACGTGTCCCTGTTCGCCAAGCCGGGGCAGAAGATCGCCTTTGTGGGCTCCACCGGCGCGGGCAAGACCACCATCACCAACCTCATCAACCGGTTCTACGATGTGCAGGAGGGCACCATCACCTATGACGGCATTGACGTGAGGGACATCCAGAAGGACTCCCTGCGCCGTTCGCTGGGCATGGTATTGCAGGACACCCACCTGTTCACCGGCACCATTGCGGACAACATCCGCTACGGACGGCTGGACGCCACGGACGAGGAGGTACGGGCCGCGGCGAAGCTGGCCAACGCCGACAGCTTTATCCGCCACCTGCCCCAGGGGTATGACACGGTCATCACCGGGGACGGCGGCAGCCTGAGCCAGGGCGAGCGCCAGCTGCTGGCCATCGCCCGGGCGGCGGTGTCCGACCCGCCGGTGCTGATACTGGACGAGGCCACCAGCTCCATCGACACGCGGACGGAAAACCTGATCGAACAGGGCATGGACTCGCTGATGGAGGGCCGGACGGTATTCGTTATCGCACACCGGCTGTCCACCGTGCGGAACAGTCAGGCCATTCTGGTGCTGGAGCACGGACGCATCATTGAGCGCGGCGACCATCAGGAGCTGCTGGCGCAGCAGGGCAAGTACTATCAGCTCTACACCGGTAAGGCCGAGCTGAGCTGAGGTATAAACAAGGAAGAAACCGGAAAAGATCAAAGGAGGATGCACCATGACGGAAAAACAGCTTTGTGATATGGCGGTGGCCATGCTGGAGCGTTCCTATGTACCCTATTCCCACTTCCCGGTGGGCGCGGCGCTGCTGTGCAAGGACGGGACAGTATTCACCGGCTGCAACGTGGAGAACGCCGCCTACGGCGCCACGATATGCGCCGAACGGACGGCCATGGTCAAGGCGGTCAGCGAAGGGCACAGGGACTTCGACACCATCGTGATCGCCGGGCGCAGCGAGGATCACTGCGTGCCCTGCGGCACCTGCCGGCAGGTGATGATGGAGTTCGCACCCGACCTGACGGTGATCTGCCTGAACGGAAAGGGCGAGAGCAAGCGCTTCGCGCTGAAGGAGCTGCTGCCCTACGGCTTTGACCAGAGCTGGCTGTAAGCGCGGCAGAATTTTCATGGAACCAAATCGCACCGCGCTCCGTCTCAATGGACAGAAACCTATTTCAGGAGGAAACTACACGATGAAAAAAATCATTTCCCTTGTGCTCGCCGCCGTGCTGACCCTGAGTCTCGCCGCCTGCGGCACGAAGAACGACAGCAAGGGCGATCAGCCCGCCGCGCCTGCCAGCGCTCTTGACCTGCTGGAGAAGGTGTGGAGCACCTACACCGATGATGAGAAGTTCCCCGCCGCCGGCGGCGACTACTCCGAGGCGAACAGCAAGGAGGACGCCCCCGGCGTCTATGACCTGACCGACCGCGCCGCTGTGGACAGCGCCCTCGGCCTGCCGGAGACGGCCAAGGTGGATCAGGCCGCGTCGCTGGTCCATATGATGAACCAGAACACCTTTACCGCCGCGGCGTACCACTGCACCGATGATGCCGATGCGCTGGCCACCGCCCTGCGGGACAACATCCAGCAGCGGCAGTGGATGTGCGGCTTCCCCGATAAGGTTGCCGTGGCCGTGGTGGGCGAGTATGTGGTGTCCGTGTTCGGTGCCGAGGATCTGGTGGACACCTTTATGTCCCACCTGAACGGCATCTTCGGCGTGCAGCCCGTCTACGACGAGGCCATCCTGTGAAGCGCTGGATAGAGCGAGGCGTATTTCTGCTGGCGGCAGCGGCTATGGTCATAGCTGCTGCCGCTATTCCCACCCGGCGGGCGCAGGAGGATACGCTGCCGGAGGTATATGTGTACCGTGGCTATGCCGCCGCCACCGACGCACCGTGGAGCGAGAAATCACTGGACTTCGCCGTAAAACGGTTTTCTCACCTGTTGGAGGCATATTTCCCCGGGTCGGAACACGTATATATGAGCGTGATCCCAGATAAGGCCGCTTTTATGGAGACGCCGGAGGGCTACACGCCCGCCGGGGCCCAGGAGACGGCGGACTATCTGGCGCAGCGGCTGCCGGTGGAGATCATCGACATCGCGCCGCTGCTGGCGCTGGAGGACTATTACCGTACCGATCCCCACTGGCGGCAGGAGCGTCTTTCCGCCGTGGCGCAGGCCATATCGGAGGCCATGGGTGCACCTGTGCCGGACACGACGGAGGAGACGCTGTGCGCGCTGGCGGGCGAATTTCACGGCAGCTACTGGGACAAGACGGCGGAGCCGCTGACGGCGGACGTCCTGTCCTATATCACCTCTCCCCTGCTGGATGGCTGCACGGTGTACGACTATGAGACGGACAGCACCGGCGGCGTATACGACTTTACCGCGGCGGAGAAATCGCCCTATGATCTGTTTCTGGGCGGACCGAAGGCGCTGCTGCGGATCGAAAACCCGGCGGCTAACAATGACCGGACGCTGATCGTGTTCCGGGATTCCTTCGGCAGCAGCCTTGTGCCGCTGCTGGCGGGCAGTTACCGCACCGTATATGTGGTCGATATCCGGTATATGGCCACAGACGCGCTGGCACGGGTGACGGAATTCCCGGAGGGGGCGGATGTACTGCTGCTGTACAGCGTTGCCGTGCTGCAAAACAGCATTACGCTTAAGTAAACAAAAGGCCGGGCGCTTTCAGCGCCCGGCCTTTTTATGGCAGAAAGAACGCCGGAGCAATACTCCGGCGTTCTGCATTTACTTAGAAGAAGAACTCCTTGATCTGGCCGTACAGGATGAGGATCATGCACAGCGGGGTGATGAACTTGACGCAGACCTTGAAGAAGCCGTAGCTGCCCATGGCATGACCGGACTGCTCCGCCTCTTCCTTGACGAACTCGGGGCCGATCTCCCAGCCGATCATCAGGCACATCAGCAGGGCGCCCAGCGGCATCATAACGCCCTCGGACAGTGCATCCCAGAAGTCCAGCCAGTCAGCCGCCCAGTTCTTGGGTTCCGCTATATTCAGTATATTGGCCGGTGCGATACCGCTGGAACCCAGGCAGTCGGCACAGACCAGGATGCAGCCCAGGCACACACAGGCGGCGGCGATGAGGGTGTAGGGCTTACGCTTGTCGCCCTTGCCCTCGATACGGGCCTTATCCACGAAGTGGGCCACGATGACCTCCAGCAGGGAGATGGAGGAGGAGATGGCGGCAAACACCACCAGCAGATAGAACAGGATGCCGAAGATGGGGCCCAGTGTGCCCATGGAGTGGAACACGTTCTGCATGGTGATAAACAGCAGCTTGGGGCCGCCGATGTTGCCGGCGGGATCCAGCGCGAAGCGGGCAGGCATGACGCACAGACCGGCCATCAGGGCCACCATGGTATCCATGATGATGATCAGCAGGGCGTTCTTCTGCAGGTTCTCCTTCTTATGCAGGTAGGAGCCGTAGGTGATCATGGCGCCCATGCCCAGAGACAGGGAGAAGAACATCTGGCCACCAGCGGTGGAAACAACGTTAAAGATGCTGGGAGCGCCGGACTTGTAGGCGACGATGGCCTGTGCCACGCCATTGACCATGATGGAGGAAACCTCCGCGCCATCAACAACCGCCTTGGCGGGCACATAATAGCCGACATTGGCCGCCCAGCCGGGGGAGAACATGTACTTCAGACCGTCCAGAGCACTGCCGTTAACAACGCCCTCCACGAGAGAACCGTCCGCCTGCAGGATCTGCACGGCCACGTCGGTACCCTCCAGGGTGCAGGCGCGGATGATGCAGATCAGCAGGGCCACGAACAGGGCGGGCATACCCACGGAGCAGACCTTCTCGATGCCGCCGCCGATGCCGCCCATAACGATGAGCATGGTCAGCGCCACGAAAATAAGGCCGTAGATAACACCCTCAGCGGGACTGCCCAGGAAGTTGCCGAAAATTTCGCCGCCGGACAGGCCATTGGAGCCGAAGCCGGCACCGAACAGATCGCCGATGTTCAGAACGGTGTACTTGATGCAGTAGCCGCCCAGTGCGCAGTAGAAGAACAGGATGAAGAAGGCGGACAGGATGCCCAGCCAGCCCATCCACTTGAACTTCTTGGACAGAGCCTTGTACGCGCCCACGGCGCCGTGGCCGGTCTTGCGGCCGATGGCCAGCTCGCCCACCATAACGATGAAGCCGCACAGGACCGCCAGGATCAGATAGATGATGAGGAACGTGAAGCCGCCGGAGGCACCCATCTTATTGGGGAAGCCCCAGATGTTGCCCAGGCCGACTGCAGAGCCGACCGCGGCCATCAGGAATCCGAAATTGGATCCAAAGCCTTTTCTTTCTTCCATTGTTTTCTCTCCTTAACAGATTTTTGCCCCTACGTCGCCGCAGAAGCTGATAAACTTTACCGCGCCCGTCTATTGACAGGAAACGGCACGGGGCACCGCCATGCCCCGCAGGTATTTCCTCACGGGATAAAATCCCTTCAAGGCTACCTGAAAAAAGTATACAGGAAACTCTTTCCGCCCGCAATTAGCAGTTTTTATAAAAATTGAGCGCCATATTGTACATTTTTAACATTCTATGAACGGATTTTTCCACATATTTTATATGGTTTTTGCTTCTTTTTTACATTGAACCATTCAGTTTTTGGCGGGGTTCCGGGATTTTTGCAACGGACGGCGAATGATTTTCTTTTCAGGAAACCGATTGTAGGTTTATTAACAGGCGGGAGAGGGAACAAAAAAGACCGCCGGACGGCGGTCTTTTCGATCTGTCAGGAGAGAGGTTGACCGGATGGCGGTCTCGGGAACAACTGAAAACACATCCGCAGAAAAACGCTGCGGACTATGGAAAAAGTATACAGGAAATCGTCGAATGGTTCGATCAGCAATTTTAACGTCTTTTTCTGTTTTAACATTATCTTAACGTTTGCAACGTGGTTTTTGCGGTATTTTTCAGCTGCTCTGCGTTTAAATATATGCAAAGCACAGGTGTTTTCCATGTTTTCCGGCGCAAATATCTTCACTTTCATATTAGGAAACTTTTTCATCGTTGTGTTAAGAGTGCGTTAATTATACGCAGGGAGACGGTGTCCGGACGCAAAAGGCGGGCACTTCCCTTTTTGCGAATTGTGTGGTATACTATGATTTTATGAGACAAGACACGCAAAGGAGGCGGGACACGTGAGACGAGCAGGCGCAGCGGTGCTGGCGGCGGTATTGGCGCTGACGCTGGCGGGCTGCGGGCGGCAGGACCGTCCGCAAAGCGGGAAACTGAACGTGGTGTGCACGCTGTTCCCCTACTACGACTTTGTGCGGCAGATCGGCGGGGACGCGGTGGACGTACAGCTGCTGGTGCCCGCTGGGCGGGAGACACACAGCTTTGAGCCCACGCCGCTGGACGTGATCGCCGTCAGCGAGGCGGAGGTGTTCATCTACAACGGCGGGGAAAGCGAGCTGTGGGTGGAGGACATTCTGGACGCGGCAGGCGAGGCTATCCCCTACCGGCTGGCTATGATGGACTGCGTGGAGACATACCAGGAGGAGTACGCCGAGGGGATGCAGGGCGGCCATGACCACGCACATGACGAACATGGCGAGCACGATGACCATGAGGCGCATGACGGGCATCTGCACGATGGCCACGAAGAGGAAATAGAGTACGACGAGCACATCTGGACATCGCCGGTGAACGCCATGGCCCTGTGCCGGGCCATCTGCGATACGCTGTGTGAGGCCGATCCGGACAATGCCGACGGCTATCGGGCTCGGCTGGCGGACTATCTGGACGAATTGCAGGCGCTGGACGAGACATTCCGGGATATCACGGGCCATGCGGCACGGCGGCTGCTGGTGTTCGGCGACCGGTTCCCGCTGCTGTATTTCTGCAGGGAATATGATCTGGATTACCGGGCGGCGTTCCACGGCTGCGCGGGAGACACGGAGCCGTCCCTTGCCACGCTGAAATATCTGATCGACGTGGTGGAGGAGCAGGAGATACCGGTGGTATACACCATCGAGCTGAGCAGCCGGAAGGTGGCGCAGGCCATCGCCGAGACCACCGGGGCGCAGGTGCGGACATTCCACTCCTGCCAGACGGTGAGCCGGGCGGAATTCGACGGCGGAGCCACCTATATCAGTCTGATGACCGCCAACGCGGCGGCACTGAAGGAGGGACTGTCCTGATGGAACAGGAGAAACGCATATTGCTGGACTGCCGGGACGCGGCGCTGGGCTATGAGGGCAAGCCGGTGTGGGAGCACCTGAGCTTTCAGGTTCACAGCGGCGACTATGTGTGCATCGTGGGTGAAAACGGCAGCGGCAAGTCCACACTGGTGAAGAGCCTGCTGGGGCTGCTGCACCCCATGGCGGGCGAGATCGTACGTTCGCCCTCCCTGCGCTCCGGCGCCATCGGCTATCTGCCCCAGCAGACAAAGGCGCAGAAGGACTTTCCCGCCACGGTGACGGAGGTAGTGCGCAGCGGCTTTCTCAGCGGGAAGGGAATGCGGTTTTTCTACACGCCGAAGGAGAAGTCCACCGCGCTGATGCACATGGGCAAGCTGGGCGTGCTGGAGCTGAAGGACCGGTGCTACCGGGAGCTGTCCGGCGGGCAGCAGCAGCGGGTGCTGCTGGCGCGTGCCCTGTGCGCCGCCGGAGAGCTGCTGATCCTGGACGAGCCGGTGACGGGGCTGGACCCGGCGGCGGCCCAGGAGCTGTACCGCACGCTGGAATACCTGAACAAGCAGGAGGGCATCGCCATCGTGGCGGTGACACACGATATACGCAGTGCCCTGCGCTACGCCGACCATATTCTGCACGCCGGCCATGGAACGTACTTCTTCGGCACGGCGGCGGACTATCTAACGTCCCCCTGGGGCAAGCGGTTCGGAGGTGACGAGGCATGAGCTTACTGCTGGAAATGTTCACGTACCCGTTTATTCTGCGGGCGTTCGTGGTGGGTATCCTGGTGGCGCTGTGCGCGGCGCTGCTGGGCGTACCGCTGGTGCTGAAGCGGTACTCCATGATCGGCGACGGGCTGAGCCATGTGTCCTTCGGCGCACTGAGCATCGCACTGGCCTGCGGCTGGGCGCCGCTGCCGGTGTCTATCCCGGTGGTGGTACTGGCGGCACTGGGGCTGCTGCGGATGACGGAGAGAAGCCGGATGGGCGCGGACGCGGCCATCGCGGTGGTCAGCGCGTCGGCGCTGGCCGTGGGCGTGGTGGTCACCAGTCTGACCACCGGCATGACCACGGATGTGGACAGCTTTATGTTCGGCTCTATCCTGGCCATGGACCGGGCGGATGTGGCGCTGAGCGTGGGACTGTGCGCGGCGGTACTGGTGCTGTATGTGCTGTTTTACCATCGGTTGTTCGCCATCACCTTCGACGAGAGCTTCGCCCGGGCCACCGGGGTGAAGGTAGGGCTGTACAACACCATCCTGTCGGTGCTGACGGCCCTGACCATCGTGCTGGGCATGCGGATGATGGGCGCGATGCTGATCTCCAGTCTGGTCATCTTCCCGGCGCTGACGGCCATGACGCTGCTGCGGAGCTTCCGGGGCGTGGTCATCTGCGCCGCGGGGCTGAGCGTGGTGTGCTTCTGCGTGGGGCTGACCGGGTCGTACCTGTGGGGCACACCGGTGGGCGCCACGGTGGTGCTGGTAAATTTGGCGGCGTTTTTGCTGTCGAGAGGCGTTATGAAGCTGAAAAGAGCGTCCTAAGGGCGTTCTTTTCAGCTTTTCGACCTATTTTGCGGGTGCTTTTTGCGGAAAAACCCTTGCGTTTCGTGTGCTTATATGGTATGCTATGTGTATGTAAGGTTAAGGTAAGGTATTGACTGAGTGGACGGGATCGTCCGCTTTTTTTAATGGTCATCGTTCCATGATGACCGGGACGTTCTGTTGGAGGGCTTGCTGTGAAAAAGATCACCGAGGTCGTATGGGCGCTGGCGGAGCCGGCGGTGCAGGCGCAGGGCTGCCGCATCTGGGATGTAGAGTACGTCCGGGAGGCGGGACAGTGGTACCTGCGGCTGTATCTGGACAAGGACGGCGGCGTGGATATTCTGGACTGCGAGGCCATCAGCCGCACGGTCAGCGATCTGCTGGACGAGGCGGACCCCATCGAGAGCAGCTACGTGTTCGAGGTGGGCTCGGCGGGGCTGGAACGCCAGCTGAAGCGGCCGGGGGATTTTGAGCAGTTCATGGGCAGCCCCGTGCTGGTGAAAACGTACCAGCCCAAGGACGGGCGCAAGGAGTTCGCCGGGACCCTGGCGGGCTATGACAACGGCGCGGTGCTGCTGGACATGGGCGGCGAGACGGCGCGCTTCGAGAAGAACGAGACGGCGCTGGTGCGCCTGCGGGTGGAATTCTGAGACAACACGACTTGAGATAGAAGGAGAAACGACCATGAAATGTGACGAGATCTTCGCGGCGCTGGCTATGCTGGAAAAGGAACGGGGCATTCCCCAGAGCTTTATGATGGGCAAGATCATCCAGGCGCTGACCACCGCCTATAAGCGCGACCACGAGGGCGTGGAGTATGTGGTGGTGGACGTGGATGAGGAGAAGAAGGACCTGAAAATGTACGTCCAGAAGGAGATCGTGGAGGAGGTGGAGAACCCCGCCAGCCAGATCTCGCTGGAGGAGGCCAAGCGCATCTCCGCCAAGAACGAGCTGGGCGGCATGGTGAACTTCCCGGTGGAGTCCGTGGAATTCGGCCGCATCGCCGCCGGCAACGGCAAGCAGGTCATCATCCAGGGCCTGCGGGAGGCCGAGCACGGCATGATCTATGACGAGTGGGGCAGCAAGCAGCACGAGATCCTCACCGGCACCGTCAGCCGGATCGATCCCCGGAACGGCAACGTGATCCTGCGGATCGGCAGCGGCAGCGAGGCCACGGAGGCTGTGCTGACCATGAACGAGCAGGTGCCCGGCGAGGAGCTGCACGAGGGGCAGATGGTGAAGGTGTATCTGGTGGAGGTGCGCCGCAGCACACGCGGGCCGCAGGTGATGATCTCCCGCACCCACCCCGGTCTGGTGAAGCGGCTGTTTGAGCTGGAGGTGCCGGAGATCTACGACGGCACCGTGGAGGTGCGGTCCATCGCCCGGGAGGCGGGCAACCGCACGAAGATCGCCGTGTGGTCCGAGGACCCCAACGTGGACGCCATCGGCGCGTGCGTGGGCCCCAGGGGGCAGCGCGTGAACGCCATCGTGGACGAGCTGCGGGGCGAGAAGATCGACATCGTGAAGTACAGCGAGGACCCGGCGGAGTTTATCGCCGCGGCGCTGGCGCCGGCGGATGTGGTCAGCGTGCAGCTGGCCGACGAGGGCAAGGCCTGCCGCGTGACGGTGCCCGCAGACCAGCTGAGTCTGGCCATCGGCAAGGAGGGGCAGAACGCCCGTCTGGCCGCGCGGCTGACCGGCTATAAGATCGACATCAAGGCGGCCAACGCGGAGTAAGCGGCGGCTGCGGAAAGGAACGGCAGCGATGCAGAAGACCCGTAAGATACCCCAGCGGCAATGTGTGGGCTGCCGGGAAATGAAAGACAAAAAGGCGCTGCTGCGTATCGTGAAGACCCCGGAGGGGGAGATACTGCTGGACAGCACCGGAAAGAAATCCGGCCGGGGCGCGTACGTGTGCCCGGACCCGGAGTGCCTGAAAAAAGCACGGAAAAGCCGTGCGCTGGAGCGCGCCTTCGACACCGCCATACCGGCGGAGGTGTACGACGCGCTGGAAGGGCAGATGGTGGCACTGTGACAGAGCATTTGTTATCCACTTTGGGTCTGGCGCTGCGCGCCGGTGCGGTGGCCGTGGGCGAGGAGCCCGTAGGCGCGGCGGCACGGGCCAAGAAGGCCAGGGTCATCTTTACGGCGCGGGACGCGGCGGCATCCTCGGTGCGGCGGGCGTACAGCTTCGGTCGGGCAGGCAGCTGTCTGTGCCTGCCCTTCCCGGCGGACAAGGAGACCTTCGGCCGGGCGCTGGGCCGAACCAGCGTGGCCATGTGCGCGGTGACGGACATCGGGTTCGCCCAGTCGCTGGTGAAAAAGCTGGCGGCGGCGGAGCCGGAGATCTACGGCGCGGCGGCGGAGGCGCTGGACCTGAAGGCCAAGCGGGCAAGGGAACGGAAGGAAGAGCAACTACAGCACGAGAAGAACCTGCGTCAGGGCAGGCACCGCGTTCACGGCGGCAAGCCGCCGGAACCGCCCCACGCGTCTCCGGAGCCTCCGGCACCGGAGCACAGGCCCCCCGCGCCGGAACACCGGCGTCCGCCGCGGCGGGAGTATCCGGAGGGACGCCCCGACCGGGTCTATAAGGAACGGAGCGGCCGCCCGCCCAGGGATAAACGGCCAACAAAGAAGAAGGCCCCCGGCGCACGGTATGAAAACGCGCGGCCGGTAAAGAAGGGCAAGGGAAGCCGGAAAACGACCGGCAGATAACAGGAACACAGCGCGCCGTGAGCGCGGCGCGAGCAACTGAGATGGAGGTGGCTTTATTTGGGTAGTATCGCTAACAAATACAGAGTGCATGAGGTGGCCAAGGACTTCGGCGTGTCCACGAAGGAGATCACGGAGATCCTGACCAAGTACGCCGAAACGCCCAAAAATCATATGCAGGTACTGGAGGACCGGGAGCTGAGCCTGATCTTTGAGTATCTGACCCAGCACAACCCGGTGAGCAGCATCGCGGTGATCTTCGCCGAGGGCGCCAAGCCGGAGGAGAAGAAGGCGGAGAAGCCCGCCGCCAAGCCGGCGCAGAACGCATCCGCGCCGACACAGGGTCAGGGCCAGAGCGGCAAGCCCCAGCAGGGCGGCGCGCCCAAGGCGGAGCAGCCCAAGCAGCCCATGTCCCGCGTGCCCCAGCGGCAGGTGGTGGACACCCGCAAGGCCACCAACGTCAATCTGGACAAGTACGACGAGAAATTGCAGGATATGGCCGACGCCCGCAGCAGCGGCAAGCGGGACCAGCAGGCCCCACAGGGCAAGGAGAAGTTCCGCAGCAATAAGCAGCGGCGAGACAATAACTTCGCCAGCAACAAGCGCAAGCAGGAGGAGGCCGACCGGCTGCGGAAGCTGCGGCTGGAGGTCATCAAGAAGACCCCTGTGACCGTGCAGATCCCCGACGAGATCAGCGTGGGCGAGCTGGCCAGCCGGATGAAGAAGACCGGCGCAGAGGTGGTCAAGTGCCTGATGAAGAACGGCGTGATGGCCTCCCTGAGCCAGATGATCGACTTCGACACCGCCGCCATCATCGCCGAGGAAATGGGCTGCAAGGTAGAGAAGGAGGTCGTCGTCACCATCGAGGAGCGCCTGATCGACGACCATCAGGACAAGGACGAGGATCTGGTGCCCCGGGCACCCGTGGTGGTGGTCATGGGCCACGTGGACCACGGCAAGACCAGCCTGCTGGACTATATCCGCAACGCCCACGTGGCCAGCGGCGAGGCCGGCGGCATCACCCAGCACATCGGCGCCTATCAGGTGCAGATCAATGGCAAGCCCATCACATTTCTGGATACCCCCGGCCATGAGGCCTTTACCTCCATGCGCGCCCGCGGCGCCATGGTGACGGATATCGCCATTCTGGTGGTGGCCGCCGAGGACGGCATCATGCCCCAGACGGTGGAGTCCATCAACCACGCCAAGGCCGCCGGTATCCCCATTATCGTGGCCATCAACAAGATGGATAAGCCCGAGGCCAACCCCGAGCGCATCAAGCAGCAGCTGACCGAGTACGGCCTGGTGTGCGAGGAGTGGGGCGGCGACACCATCGTGTGCCCCATCTCCGCCAAGACCGGCATGGGCGTGGACAATCTGCTGGAGATGCTGACGCTGACCGCCGAGGTGGGCGAGCTGAAGGCCAACCCCAACCGCGCGGCGCAGGGCACCGTGATCGAGGCGCGGCTGGACAAGGGCCGCGGCCCCGTGGCCACGCTGCTGGTACAGAACGGTACGCTGCATCAGGGCGACATCATCATCGCGGGTACCTCTGTGGGCCGCGTGCGTGCCATGGTCAGTGACAAGGGCCAGCGCATCACCGAGGCCGGACCCAGCGTGCCCGTGGAGATCACGGGTCTGTCCGAAGCGCCCTCCGCCGGCGCTACCTTCAACGCCGTGGCCGACGAAAAGCTGGCCCGCGAGCTGGTGGAGCAGCGCAAGGCCGAGGAGAAGGCCAAGGCCAACGCCCCTGTCA
>ERZ827522.974-NODE-974-length-29471-cov-9.800177_pt1 | contig 29471 bp, 25 predicted proteins | sample MGYA00519580_ERZ827522 | MGnify/ENA primary metagenome ERZ827522 (study PRJEB31778, sample SAMEA3449340) | human gut metagenome | biome: human gut; feature: human-associated habitat; material: faeces | place: United Kingdom | collected 2010/2012 ... | reverse complement strand
GCCGCGCCATCATGGACGCCGACATCTTCATCAGCCTGAGCCACTTCAAGGGCCACGAGTCCACCGGCTTCGGCGGTGCCATCAAGAACATCGGCATGGGCTGCGGCTCCCGCGCCGGCAAGATGGAGCAGCACGCCTCCGGCCACCCGGCGGTGCAGGAAGACCTCTGCCGCGGCTGCCACCGCTGCGCCAAGGAGTGTGGCTCCGACGCCATCAGCTACAACGAGAAGAACAAGGCCGTCATCGACCAGGACAAGTGCAAGGGCTGCGGCCGCTGCATCGGTGCCTGCAACTTCGACGCCATCTATGCCCTGTGCGACAGCGCCAACGAGATGCTGGACCGCAAGATGGCCGAGTATGCCGCCGCCGTCTGCCATGACCGTCCCGCCTTCCACATCAGCCTTGTGCAGGACATCAGCCCCAACTGCGACTGCCACGGCGAGAACGACGCGCCCATCCTGCCGGACATCGGCATGTTCGCCTCCTTCGACCCGGTGGCCCTCGACCAGGCTTGTGCCGACGCCTGCCTGAACGCCGCTCCGCTGCCCAACAGCCAGCTGGGCCAGAACCTTGCCACCCCGGGCTGGAACTGCCACCACGACAACTTCAAGGACTCTAATCCCAACATCGAGTGGAAAGCCACTCTCGAGCAGGCCGAGAAGGTCGGCATGGGTACCCGCGCCTACACCCTCAAGAAAGTCTGATCCCGATAAAACAAAGGCCGGACGCCTCCCGCACCAAAGCGGAAAGGCGTCCGGCCTTTTCTCTGTGATTTAATACTCGCCCTTTGCCTCCGGCACGAGGGGGTCAACGACATCCTCAAGGGCGTTCCAGTCCTTCTCAGAGAAGGTCAGCTTCTTGGCGTCGAGGCCCACGTCCTCCAGACGGCCTGCCATGGCGTCCTTGTCTTCCAGCAGGGCAGCGGCATCGTCCTTTATCATGGGCCATGCCTCGGCGAAGCCCTCCTGCTCCGAGTCGGAGAGGTTGTCGTACCACTGGGTGTAGGCGTCCTCAATGGCCGTTTCCGTGCGGGCAGAGAGGTTTGCCTCGTCGGCCCAGACCAGCAGGGTGGCTGCGGCCTGCACGCTCTTGAGGGAGCAGCCGGACACGCCGGGACCCCAGCCGAGGCTGGGCTCAAAGGCGGCTGCAGTGCCGTCTACGCTGAACAGTGAGTTCTCGTCGAAATCTTTGTTGAACAGCCCGGAGGTGTCGGCCTGCGCGGTGCTGCTGGGGGCGCTCTCGCTGCTGACGCTGGACGGCTCAGAAGCCGAAGAGCTTGCGTGGGAGGCGTCGCCGTTTGTATTGGAGCAGCCTGCCAGCAGGCCGCACAGCAGAGCAGCACTCACAAGGAGCGAAAGGATGTGCTTTTGAGTCATAGGGGATGTCCTCCTTCTATCTGCGCCCGGCCCGCAGGCCGGGGAAAATATCTCTCTGAGACTAGTATACTGTTCTGCCGCGCGGTTGTCAATCGGCCTTGCCACGAACAAATTTTAAGGGGCCGTGCAGTGGGGCCGGATTGACCTTTCCGGCGCAGCGGGCTATAATAAAGAGTACAGGAATCGTTAAAATACCAAGGAGAAAATAACCATGAAGAATGCAGCTTTTTCGATAGAGGAGCTTTTCCGTTTTCTGGACGCCGGCGTCAGTGCTTTCCACTCCACGGCTGCTGCGTCCGCCATTCTGGAAGCCGAGGGCTATGTGAACTGCCCCGAGAGCGCCGCGTGGGAGCTGGCCCCCGGCGGCAAGTATTACACCACCCGCAACGGCTCTGCCGTGCTGGCATGGCGTATGCCCAAGGGTGAGCTGACCGGCTGGCACGCAGCCGCCAGCCACAGCGACTCGCCCACCTGGCGTATCAAGCAGTTCGACACGGAGGACAAGGTCTTCGCCAAGGCCGAGGTCGAGGGCTACGGCGGCATGATCATGCCCTCCTGGCTCGACCGTCCACTGACCGTGGCAGGCCGTCTGCTGGTGCGCACCGAGAACGGCATCGAGAGTCGTCTGGTCTGCCCCGACCGTGCGCTGGCCTGCATCCCCAACCTCTGCATCCACTTCAACCGCGACCTGAACAACGGCATGAAGTATAACCCGCAGGTCGATCTGCAGCCCATCTTCGGCGGCAAGGGCGGAAACCTGAAAGAGGTCCTGGCCGCGGAGGCCGGTGTGAAGGCCGAGGACATCCTCGACGCTGACCTTGTCCTCGCCACCCGTGAGAAGGCCGTCCGCATGGGCCTGAACGGCGAGTATTTCATGTCCGGCCGCATCGACGACCTCGAGTGCGCCTACACCACTCTGTGGGGCTTCCTGCAGGGCCGCGGCGAAGAGGAAGGCCGCGGAGACATCTGGGTCATGTTCGACAACGAAGAGGTCGGCTCTTCCAGCCGTCAGGGCGCGCAGGGTACCCTCATGGCCGACGTGCTGGCCCGCATCGAGGAGAGCATGGGCGTCAGCAGGGAGCAGAGCATCCGCGCCCGCACCAACTCACTGGTGCTGAGCGCCGACAACGGCCACGCCACCCATCCCAACCACCCCGAAAAGAGCGACCCCGCCAACCCCATCGTGATGGGCGGCGGCGTCCTGCTGAAGTATAATGCCCGCCAGACCTACACCACCAGCGGATTCACCGGTGCAGCCTTCACCGCCATCTGCAAGAAGGCCGGTGTGCCGGTGCAGGTGTTCGCAAACCGCGCCGATGTGCCGGGCGGCTCCACGCTGGGCAATCTGCTGGGCCATCAGATCCTGATGCCTATGGTGGACATCGGTCTGGGCCAGCTGGCCATGCACTCCGCCATGGAGACGGCAAGCTGCGCCGACGCCGAGTACATGGCAAAGGCCGTGGCAGAGTATTACAACACCCCCATCTTCCAGCCGAAGGACGGGGAGTGGAAGCTGGGCCTGTGAGCGCTGTCGTCGGGCGGTTCGCCCCCAGCCCCAGCGGGCGGCTCCATCTGGGCAACCTCGCGTGCAGCCTCCTTGCATGGCTGAGCGCCAGGAGCCGGGGAGGGCGAATCGTTCTCCGCATCGAGGATCTGGACGCGGAGCGCTGCCCCCGCAAATACGCCGACCAGCTGGAAGAAGACCTTGGGTGGCTGGGCCTTTTCTGGGATGAGGGCGGCAGCAAGGGCGGCCCCCATGAGCCATATTACCAGAGCGAGTGCAGCGGCATCTACGCCGAGAGCTACAAAAAGCTGGAAGCCATGGGGCTTGTCTATCCCTGCTTCTGCTCCCGCAGCCAGCTCCATGCTGCCAGTGCGCCCCATACCTCGGACGGCAACGTCGTCTATCCCGGCACCTGCCGGGGGCTGACAGCCGAAGAAATCGCCGAAAAGCGGAAGAAGAAAGCCCCGGCCTACCGGCTCATGGTGCCGGACGAGAACATCACCTTCACCGACGGCTGCATGGGCGAACATACAGAAAACCTTCTGCGCGACTGCGGTGACTTTTACCTCCGCCGCGCTGACGGCGTATTTGCGTATCAGCTGGCCGTCGTGGTGGACGACGCCCGGATGGGCGTCACCGAAGTCGTGCGCGGGGCCGACCTGCTTTCCTCTACGGCGCGGCAGCTCTATCTGTACCGGCTTCTGGGTCTGCCTGCACCGAAGTTCACCCACTGCCCGCTGCTGCTGGCGTCGGACGGGCGGCGGCTCTCCAAGCGGGACGGCGACCAGAGCCTTGAGAACCTTCGCGCCCGCTATACGGCCGAGGACATCGTGGGCCGTCTGGCCTATGCCTACGGCTTGCAGGAAGAGCCTGCACCTCGGACGCCGGAAAGCCTCATCAAAGACTTTTCGTGGGATAAGGTGCCGAAGAAAGACATCTGTCTGCCGGAAGGACTGTTTTAGCGTAGCGTAACACCCTCGGCGAAGCCGTAAATGGGAGAAACGAGAACAAAAAGACCTTCAAGTTTTCATGAAGAGAACTTGAAGGTCTTTTCTGCTTTCAGAAAGGGGGACGTTATCAGAGCCGCTGCGGCACTCTCCGCACATCTCCCGAGCGCTCGAGGCTGCTGGCGGCAGCGTCCAGCGCAAAGGCCAGCGCTGCGCCCAGCACCACGTCGATGCAGCTGTGCTGCTTGAGCAGCATGGTGGACAGGATGATGGCCATGCCCAGAACATTCGCGGCAGGCCGCATCCAGCGGCGGCCCGGCTCGTCGAAGCAGCGGCTCCGGCGGTAGCCTATCATCAACGTCACCGTGTTGAGGACGTGGATGGACGGGCAGACATTCTTGGAGCTGTCAACGGCATAGAGCATCCGCACCAGACGGGCGAAGATGTCGCTGCCATACACCCGGTAGGGCCGCAGAGCAAGCCCTGTGGGCAGAAGGACATAACAGCTCAGCGCGATGGTCATACCGGCGAAGAGGCACAGGCAGACCCGCCAGAAGTCGCTGCGCTCGCCGTGCCGCAGCAGATAGAACAGGGTAAAGGGAATCCACGCGAACCATGCAAAATAGGGGACGATGGCGTACTTGCAAAAGGGGATGACATCGTCCAGCTGGCAGTGTACCCAGATGGCAGGGACGGTGATATTCACCTCGAGCCAGTGGAACGCGGTCAGATAAAATACAGTGTAAAGAGCCATGAAAGAGATGGGATGGCGTGCGATCCAGCTGCGCATCAGTAACACTTCCTTTTAGGGGCAGTATTCCATTTCGCCCCGGCTTCATAGCATTATACGCCCCAATCATGAACAAAACAAGACAAAAATCTGACAATCTTACAAAAACAGCCTGCGAAAAACTGTGCAGATAGTCGAGCTGTTTTTGCGCTGCAAACAAAAACAAGCCGCTGCCAACTGGCAGCGGCTTGTTGCTTGAAGTTCAAGCAATGCCGTTCGGAATGGGTAAGTTCAGACGGCGGCGAAACTCAGAGGAGTACGCTGGGCTGTTATGCATTCTTTGCGGTGCGCTTCTTGGTCGCATGGAGGAAGAGAGCCAGCATTGCGATGGCGAAGATAACGCCGACGGGATATGCAACAGCGGTGTTGTAGATGGTAGCGCCCTCAGCGGTCTTGCTGTTGAGGAGGCTGCCAAGGCACTCAGGAGCCAGAATGAAGTAAGTAGAAGAAACTGCGCTCATGAAGGTAGCAGGCACAGCGGTGATCCAGTAGTTCTTCTTCTCCTGGAAGAGGTACATGGAAGCAGCCCACAGAACGATCATAGCCAGAGTCTGGTTGGTCCAGCTGAAGTAGCGCCAGATAACGGTGTAGTTGATGAAGCCCAGTGCATTGCCGATGCCCAGGAAAGAGCCAACGCCCAGAACGGGGATGCAGAGCTTCAGGCGGTTTGCGTAGCTGTCCTGATCGATCTTGAACCAGTCGGCCAGGGTCAGACGAGCGGAACGGAATGCGGTATCGCCAGAGGTGATGGGGCAGACGACGACGCCGATCATAGCCAGTGCGATGCCCACACCGCCCATGGTCTTGGAGCAGACGTCGTAGATAGCAGCGGACTGGCCCTCAGCCAGAGCAGCTGCCAGACCGGTGTTCAGACCACCGGTGATCTCGTACAGGGAGCAGCCAGCTGCGGCCCAGATCAGAGCGATGATGCCCTCGCAGACCATTGCGCCGTAGAAGACGAAGTGGCCCTGCTTCTCACTCTTCATGCAGCGAGCCATCAGAGGCGACTGAGTGGAGTGGAAACCGGAGATAGCGCCGCAGGCGACGGTGATGAACATGAAGCTCCAGATAGGAGTTCCGGAGGGATGCATGCTGCCGAAGTGCTCCCAGATCTCGGGGATGGTGTAGGCGGGGTTGGTGAAGATGCCAAAGATAACGCCGACGGCCATGATGATCAGGCAGATGCCGAAGATGGGGTAGATCTTACCGATGACGGCGTCGATGGAGATGAAGGTCGCGATGAAGTAGTAGACCAGGATGATGACCAGCCAGAACAGGGTAGTGGTCAGAACACCGGACATACCGTTGTTCTTGCACAGGGTGACGATCAGGCCGGCAGGGCCGACTGCGAACACAGTACCGACCATGATCAGCAGCACGACGGAGAACACACGCATGACGTTCTGCATCACAGGGCCGAGGTATTTGCCGGTGATCTCTGCGATAGAGCCGCCGTCATTACGCTCGCTCATCATGCCGGAGAAGTAGTCGTGGACACCACCTGCAAAGATGGTGCCGAAGGTGATCCACAGGAATACCACAGGGCCCCACAGAGCACCCTGCAGTGCGCCGAAGATGGGGCCGAGGCCCGCGATGTTCAGCAGCTGGACCAGAAACAGCTTCCACTGGGGCATCACGACATAGTCAACACCGTCGTTGATGCGGACAGCGGGAGTTTCACGGTCATCGGGTCCGAACGTGTTGTCAACGATCTTGCCGTAGACGAAGTAACCGCCGATCAGGATCGCTAAACAGAGTAAGAAACTAATCATACCAGAAACCTCCTTTTTGATTTCTGCAGCCGACCCCATTCTGCCGACTGCCAAAATCATCCTTGGCCTTATGTTAACACATTCTTCATAAAATGAATAATATGCTTCTGGTATGGGTCATATATCAAAAAATATATGGCCCGGCACCCTGTTTGTGGGATGCCGGGCCATATTTTAACGAAGATGCGATTGAATTTCGAGGCTGTTTCTCTTTGAAACGATTCCGGAAATGTCCGGAGGGCAGTTTGCCGAAAATTCTTGCACGTTTTTGTGCAGAGTGCTGAGGCGAGGCACTTTTTTGCCTTTTTTCGTGGCTTTTTCGCATAAAATGGCGAGAACTGAAAAACGTCCTCATTTTACCGTGAGGGCGGCTTCCCGGTGGAGCAGGTCGATGAATGCCTGTTCTTCGGACCGGAGCGCGCCGTGGTCGGGGTAGACCAGCACGTCCCGCATGACCTGACGCTGGGCGGGGCATTTTTTGAGCACCAGATGGAACTGGTCCAGCGCCCGCTGGGGCATGGGGGAGGCCCACATATAAGCTGAGGGCAGCTGCTGCAAGATAGAAAGCTGGCTGCACCGCTCGTAGACATGGATGCGGCGGCTGTCGTTGACGTGCCAGCGCACGCCGTCGCCGCCGTCTTCGCCGGGGAGCTGGAAGTCGTCGTGCATGATCTCCATATAATGGTTCAGCTCCGAGAGGTCTTTCACCTCGTGCTTGGCCAGCGGGCCGTCCCGGTTGGTGAGAAGCTGGTATTCGAACTCCATCACAGGCTCCATTTTCAGGCCCCGGCGGGCGCAGTAGTGGATGTAGTGGTCGTCGTCCTCGGCGGCATACCGCAGCAGCGCCAGGTGATAGCCCCGGCGCAGCACGAAGTCCAGCGCCTCCATGGAGCCGCCCTCCCGGATGTGGATGCGGAGCTGGTCGGCCCCGGCGGCTTCTTTCAAGAAATCCACCGCCGCATAGGAGGCGTAGGTGGCGTGGGAGATCATCACCCGCAGCTCGGCGCAGCGCTCCCGGGCGTGGTGGGCATCTTCGGTCAGGCGGTCTACCTCTTCCAACACCCGCGCGGCCTGCTCGATGAACCGCCGCCCCTGCTCGGTGGGGATCATGCCGGTGGACGAGCGCTCAAAGATGCGCAGGCCGTATTCCTCTTCCAGATTCTTCAGCGCTTTGCTGACGTTGGGCTGGGCGGCGTAGAGCTGCTTTGCCGCAGCGCTCACCGAGCCCCATTTCTTAATGGCAACGAGATAACGCAGTTCTGTGATGTTCAAAGCTCTTCTCCCCCGGTCAATGCAGATTCTCCTTTATTTTATCAGCCCGGCGGCAGGCGTGTCAAGCCGCGGTTGACGCCTCGAAGAGCGGGGCTTATAATAAAGAAAAATGCCCCGCTCAAAAGCAGGGCAGGAGGTGGAAGCTATGGAGCGTTACCGCGTTGTGCGCATCGAAGAGCAGATGTACGGCTGCGAAGAGCTGCCCGAAGGGGCCGAGGTCTGCTGTGACGTGACGGTAGAGGCAGCGGACGGCATCCGGAAGACCCTGTCCTGCCCCGACGCCGAGCTGACACGGCAGGGCATCGACGAGGGAGACACTGTGCTCTGGGACGGCACGACCCTGCGCAAAGCCTGAATTTGGAAGAGAGCTGGAAAAGGAGAGGAACATCATGAAAAGAATCGAGACTTCTGCCCTCATCGGCCTGGGTGCGCTGGGCATCCTCTTTGGCCGGAAGATGCCCGGTGTGAAGGTCATTGCGGACGCGGAGCGCGTTGCCCGCTACTCGGCCCAGCCGGTGGTCTGCAACGGCAAAGAGTGCCATTTCGACTATGTTACGCCGGAGCAGGGCCAGCCGGTTGACCTGGTCCTCGTGGCCGTCAAGGCCACTGTGCTTGAGCAGGCCATCAAGGACATCAAAAAGTTCGTCGGCCCCGACACCATCATCATCAGCGTGCTCAACGGCATCACCAGTGAGAATGACATCGAGGCTGTCTATCCCGGCCACTGCCTGTGGAGCGTCGCCATCGGGATGGACGCCACCCGCGTGGGCCGCAGCCTGACGTTCGGTGCCGAAGGCCGCATCCAGTTCGGCGAGAAGAGCGGCGAGATGACCGACCGCGTAAAAGCGGTGGACGAATACCTCACCGCCTGCGGCATCGCCAGCGAGCCCTGCAATGACATCCTCTTCAAGCAGTGGAGCAAGCTGATGGTCAACGACGGCCTCAATCAGGCGGCCGCTGCTTTTGACCTGCCCTACGGCGGCCTGACCAAGCCCGGCCCGGCCTATGATAAGATGATTGAAGCGATGCAGGAAGTCATTGATCTGTCGGTGCTGGAGGGCGTCAATCTGCCTGCCGACAACCACAAAGCCTTTCTCGAATCCATGGCCCCCACCTTCAATCCCGACGGAATGCCCAGTATGCGGCAGGACGTCCTCGCCAAGCGCCCCACCGAGGTGGAGCAGTTTGCAGGTGTCGTCCGCCGTCTGGCCCAAAAGCACGGGATGCCCACTCCGGCCAACGATTTCTTCTATGAGAAGATCCGGGAGATCGAGGCCAATTACAATAAATAAGGAGACACCATGCACAGCATTTATTTTGCCCGCCACGGCGAGACGGTCTGGAACGTGGAGAATAAGATCTGCGGCATGACCGACAGCCCCCTCACCGAAAAAGGCCGTCAGCAGGCCCGGGAGCTGGGCCGGAAGGTCAAGGAAAGCGGCGTCCACATCGACGAGATATTGTACTCGCCCCTGAGCCGCGCCGCCGACACCGCAAAGGCCGTGGCCGAGGCCACCGGCCTGCCCGCCCGCTGTGAGCCCCGCCTGCGGGAGCAGTGCTTTGGCAAATACGAAGGCACGCCCCGGGACGGCGCAGAGTTCCGCATCTCCAAGACCCATTTTGCCGACCGCTACGATGGCGGCGAGAGCATGATGCAGCTGGCCCAGCGCATTTATAATCTGCTGGACGAGCTGCGGCAGGATGAGAACAAGACCTATCTTCTCGTGGCCCACAACGGCATCGCCCGTGTAGTGGAGTCCTATTTCCACGACATGACCAACGAGGAGTATTCCGCTGCCGGCATCAAAAACTGTGAGTTGGTGGAATACCGGTTCGAATAACAGCAAAAAGGCCATCGGGAGATCCCGATGGCCTTTCTTTTCAACAGGATGCTTTGCGATAGTGGAAAACTTTGTCCTTGGTAATGAACATCAGTACCGTGACGCAGAGCGCACCGGCTTCGGCTGCCGTGACGGCCAGCCAGACGCCCTCGATGCCCAGCACGAGGGGCAGGAGAATGAGGGCCAGCAGCTGGAACAGCAAAGTGCGCAGGAAGGAGATGAGCGCACTGGTCACGCCGTCGCCCAGAGCAGTGAAGAAGGAGGAGCCGTAGACATTAAAGCCCATGAGGAAGAAGTTCAGGGCGTAGACGCGGAAGGCGTGGCTGGTCAGTGCCAGCAGCTCGGCGTCGTAGCCCACAAAGATGCGGGCCACATAGGGGATGACCAGCATGGAGAGGGCGGTCATAACGACGGCGATGACGCCGATGAGGCGGAGACTCTTCGAGTAAAGGTTGTTCAGCTCGGCGTGGTTGCGTGCGCCGTAGTGGTAGCTGACGATGGGGGCGCTGCCGACGGCATAGCCCACGAAGACGGCCACAAACAGGAACGCCGCATACATGATGACGCCATAAGCCGCGACACCGTTTTCACCGGCAAAGCGGAGGAGCTGGTAATTGTAAAGAATGTTGACCAGCGACATGGAAAGATTGGTCATCAGCTCCGAGGAGCCGTTGATGCAGGCGCTGCGGATGACGCCGCCGTTCCACTGGGCGCGGCCCAGATGGATAGAGCTGGTGGAGCACTTATTGAGGAAGTAGAACACCGGCAGCACGCCGCCCACGGCCTGGCTGATGAAGGTGGCGATGGCTGCGCCCTCCACGCCGCCGTGGAGCATACCCACCAGCACGACGTCCAATACCATGTTGGTGACGCCCGCCGCCACCGTGAAGGCGAAGCCCAGATGCGGCTTTTCGGCGGTGACGAAGAAGCTCTGGAACATATTCTGCAAAATGAAGAAGGGCAGGGACAGCATCAGGAGGCGGCCATACCGGACGGCATAATCCAGCATCTCGCCCTCTGCGCCCAGCAGCGCCGCCGCCGGGCGGACGATGAGAACGCCGACAGCGGAGAGAACGATGCCCGCGAGGAGGCCCGTCCAGACGAAGAGGCTGAAATAGCGGTCGGCCTTTTCCCGGTCGCCCTCGCCCAGCGTGATGCCCACGATGGCGCTGCCGCCGGTGCCAAGCATGAAGCCCACCGAGCCGACCAGCATCGGCACGGGCATGATAAGGTTGACCGCTGCAAAAGCCGTTTTGCCCACAAAGTTCGAGACGCACAGGCCGTCCACGATGCCGTAGATGGAGGTGAACAGCATGGTGCCGACGCAGGGCAGCACGAACCGCAAAAGGCGGCTGTAATCAAAGTGGTCGGATAACTGTATTTTCTGCTTTGACATGGGTACTCCTTGTTACATCCCGGGCCGCCAGCCGGTGCAGTAGCGGGCATAATCCCGGTCTGCCTGCTTGACGTAGAGCACCAGCTCCTCGCCGCCGTCCTTTTTGGTGCGCTGACGCACCTTGGTGGGCAGGTTCTGGCGGTGGAGCAGTTCGATCTCGTCGTTCAGCTCTTCTTCGGTGTCAAAGGTGTCCAGCTCGGTCCAGTGGGTGGCAAAGAGCCAGAATTTTACAAGATGTTCGTTCAAGATCCAATTTCCTCCGATGCATTCAGACGGTAAAAGGGCGCGATGGCGTTCACGTCGCCGTGGCGCACGATGGAATAGGTGATGTCACAGTAGGGCTGGATGGCGGTGCTCTTCTCGACGGTGGAGATGAGCAGGACCTGCAGCTGCATCCGGCGGAACAGCTCCATCATGGGGCGGATGCGGTCGCTGGTCATCTTGCTGAACGCTTCGTCCAGCAGCACCAGACGGATGCTGTTCTCGCTCTTCTGATAGATCTGGAGCAGCGACGCGCAGATAGCTACATAGAAGGGGGCCTGATTCTCGCCGCCGGAGGAATCGCGGCTGACGCGGGAAAGGGAAGCCTGCTGGCCGGAGACGGTGTTGGTCACTTTGATGTCGTAGTCGAGGTAGGTGCGGTAGTCTACATAATCCGAAAGGGTGACATTCTCGGGGCGGCGGCCTTCCTGCCGGGCGCGGGTGTTCTCGTCCACATCGGCCATGATCTTTTCCATCAGCTCGTCCACCTGACGCTCATAGAGGGGGTCGGCGGTGGCGGCGAGGTTGTCCAGAGAGTCGCCGTCGGTCATCTGTTGGTTTCCCTTGTCCACGATGACCTGATAGAATGCGGCCAGCTGGGGGTCGCGGCTGGGGCCAAGCTCAAAGCGGTAGACCTCTTCGCCGTAGGTCAGCTGTTCCATTACCTTGTTCAGCTCCCGGAACTGCCGCCGTGCGTTGAAGATGTCATCCTTCATCCGGAAGAGGATGTCCTTGCGGAAGCGGTCCTTGCAGTCGCGCTGTGCCTGCTCGAGGCGGGCGGCGTACCGCTCCAAATCAATGCGCACGAGGCTTTCGTGCTGGGCGCGGTACTGCTCGATGCCCGTAAGGCCCAGCGGATGATCGCAGACGTAGCGGGTGTTGTACTCTTTCTGGGCGGGCTCGAGGGTGCCGGTGAGGTAGACGGCCAGTGCGTCGTCCAGCCGGGCCTGTGCCTTTTCGGCGGACTGGGCCGCATAGCGCGGGCCTTTGTCCTTGCTCAGGGCCGCGAAGCGCTCCCGTGCCAGCGGCTCCAAAAGCGGGTACTGCCCGAAGAACCGGTCGGCGGCGTCCTTTGCCTGCCTGGCGGTCTCTTCTGCCTTGGTCTGCTCAGCCTCGCAGGAGGCCAGCTGCTTTTCGCAGACACGGATGTCGCCGCCGGCTGTCTCCACAGCGGCGCGGGCAGCGTCCCACGCGGCCTCGCGGGCCTCGTCCTCTTTGTAAAGCTGCTGCAGCATCGGGTTCTCGCGGCACTCGGCCAGCTTCTGCTCCTGTGCGGTGCAGTCGGCGCGGGCCGCTTCCAGCGCGGCGCGGGCGTCCCACAGCGCGGCCAGCTCATCCATGACGCTGCTGTGCAGCACATCCTGATAGCTGTCCCGTGCGGCTTTGAGGGCGGCGGCAGACTGCGCTGTTTCCTTGCTGCGGGCGGTCAGCTCATCCAGAGCTTTCGTCAGCGCTTCGGCCCGGGCGCGGCGGGCGTCAAGGCCGATATACCGCTGGGGTGTGCGGAGACGCTCGAGGCGGAAGGGGTGGTGGCGCAGCAGGTCGCGGGTAGCGCTGTCGGGATAGTTTTCCAGTGTGTCGGGGGTGTCACAGCAGACGATGCGCCGCAGGATGGTGTCGGCATACTGTGCGGCCAGCGGGTTCTCGCTTCGGACCTGCGCGGCGAGGCTGTCGGCAGGGACGGCGTCGGCCTTGCGGTTGGCCGTGCGGATGCTGGGGGTGTCCAGCAGGCTGATGGGGCCGACCTTGTCCCGCAGGGCCACAAAGGCGCTCTTGGCGGCGGCGTAGTGGGCAGGCGGCACGAGGATGTCGAACCGGCGGTCGCCGAGGCAGGCTTCCACGCAGTCCTGCCAGCTCTCGTCCTCGACGCTCAGCAGTTCGCAGAAGATTTTGGCGTCCGGCGTCATGCCGCGGCTCTTGAGCTCAGCGTTCACGGCGTCCCGCACTCTGGTGGCGGCGTCGCCGTGGGGGTAGACCCACCGGCCTCCCGAGACGGAGGCCAGCTCCGCCTGCTTTTCCTGTACCTCAGCGGTGAGGGCGTCGGCGCTCTGCCGTGCGGCGAAATACTGCTCTTCCAGCGGCTTTTCCAGCCCGGCGAGGGCGCTTTGGAGCTGAGGCAGAGTCTCCGCCGTCAGTGAGGCCGGCCAGAGCGATTTTTCGACGGCAAAGCCGCTGCGCTGCAAGCTCTGCAAGAGGCTCTGCACTTTGCCTGCGGCGGCTTCGCTTCTGGAAGCGTCCCGGCCGGCCTTGTCCAGTGCGGTCTTTTTGCGGGCCAGCTCTTCGCTCAGGGCGTCCAGCGCCCGGCCCTCGCCGCTGGCGGCGGCACTGTGGGCCGAGAGGTAGGCCCGGCGGGCCTCGGCTTCGGCGTCTTTTGCGGCGGCGTAGCGGGCTGTCAGCTCTTCGTGCTGGCGCTTTCCGGCGGCAAGATGCTCCTGCCAGGTGTTCGTCCCGGCGGCGGCTTCCTCAGCACGGGCCAGCAGGGCAGTGCCTCGGTTGACGAGGGCTTCCGTTTCCTTCTGGGCAGCTTCGCGGCCATAGTCCACGATTTGTTCCAGCGCGGCGGCGCGGGTCTGGGCTTCGGCCAGCACGGCGTGGAGGTTTTCCAGCTCCACCCGGTCGCCCTGCAAAGCTTCCAAATCAAGCTCGGGCTGAGGCAGGATGTACTGATATAAAAACTCCCGGAAGTTGGGGATCTCGTCCATGCTGGTACCCATCTGGAAGACTTCGTTGAACTTCTTGCCCAGCGGGCTTGCGGCGCGGCCGATGCCAAGCGCCCGGCAGATGCGGTCGCGGGCTTCGCCAGGGCTGCGGGTGTAGGAGAGACGGCCCACAGCGGGCTTGAAGTTCTCTTTCGAGCTGGGCGCTCCGGTGCGGGGGTCGATGAAGGGCAGCTGCTCGAGGGTGCAGCCGTCCTCGGAGATATACCAGGTCTGGTCGCCGGGATGGAGCTCCTGCATGGGGCCTTCCGACTCGACCCGGACGGCGATGACGAAGTGGGTGCGCTTGACGCTGTCCCAGAACTCCGCGCCGATGTAGGCCACGGTGCGGCCCGGGCGGCGGTAGGCGTTCTCGCCGCGCTGCTTGGCGTGGACAGAGCCTTGCAGGGTGCGGCCACTCTTTTTGTTGCCGAGAGCGTTGAAGTTGCGATTGGTGGTCAGGCAGTAGCGGATGGCGTCGAGGATGGTGGTCTTGCCCACGGCGTTGACGCCGATCATGTAGGTCAGCCGGGCGCAGTCGAAGGTGACGTTCTCAAAGTTGTGCCAGTTGATGAGCTTCAGGCGTTTCAGTTCTATCATTCTTCCACCTCCACGGCAGCGGTGCCGTCCTCCGGCCGCTCATAAAGCGAAAGCTCACTGCGGGTGCGGGTCACTTCGGCGGCAGCGTCCGCAAGGTCGGAATCCGGCAGAGCGAGCAATACGGTGGGGAATACTTCGATGCGGCTGTCCAGCCCGGAAAGCCGTCCCACCGGCCGGGCCAGATTGTACCGGCGCAGGGTGCGCAGCAGCTTTTCCAGCGTGGGCTGGTCGAGGCGGCGGGGCAGGTTCATCTTTTGGAGTTCGGCCTGTACCTCTTCCACCGTCACCAGAACCTGGTCGGCGCTGGCCGAGAGGCTCTCCCGCTTTTGGAGGTAGAGCAGGCGCAGGACTAAGAGCAGGATGCTCTCGTACTTCAGAAGCCGAGCCTGACTGCCCTCATGCTCGTTGACGAGGGCCGCCGCCTGCAGCGGGGCGGGGTAGAGCACCACCGAGTAGCCCAGCGGCGCAAACACGGCCCGCACTTCGTTGAGGTGGTCCTGAACATAAAGATATTTGGCGCGCTGGTCCTCCACGCCGCCCAGCACAAAGCAGTGGTTGAGCAGATAATTTGCGCACTCTTCCAGCATTTTATTCGTTTCGGTCATCTTCGGCGTCCTCCTTGCGGGGTGTCAGAGTAAATTCTTCAAACCGGAAGCCGCCCCGCGTGGCCCACTCGCCGGTGAGCTGGATGTCATAACAGCGGCGCGGCGACTGGGAGTAGGTGTGCAGTCCGATGATGCGTGCGAAGTCGTTTGGGTATTCGTCGGCGAGGGTGGACGCCGAGACAGAAGGCCGTGCGGCCAGCGCCTGCCGGGCGAGGATGTCCACGTTCTCCTCGGTGACGGCCATCCGGGCGTAGTCCAGCAGGAGCTTCTGCTCCCGGCGGAGCTGCTCTTCGTCCAGCTGTCCGGCCTGCACCGGGGCCAGCGGCGCGTCGGTGCGGGGTGCGGCCGGAGGATAGAGCGGCTTTTCGCCGAAGACCTGCACCGGCCAGAGCTTGAGCCGCGCGGCCAGCGGGCCGTCGTCCGGCTCAAAGAGCTGGTCGGGCGTTTTGATGTTCTCAGCGTACCGCCGCAGCAGGGCGGTGACGCTGCCCTGAGCCGAGCGGTCGCTCAGCAGCAGGAACTGCGCCCGCTGAACGGCCCGCTTGCGGTAGCGGACGTGGCTGGCGTCGATCTCCCGGATGAGGGTGCTCATCTCTTCGAGGGCGTCCCGCTGTTTCTGGATGAGGGCGCGGACGGCGGGAGCGGCCTCGCTCGGGGCGCAGCGCTCCACCCGGGCGTAATCCAGCGCCAGCTGGGGCAGATAGTTCGTCTCGCAGTCGTCCAGTCCCTCTTCGAGGAAGGCGCGGTAGTTGAACAGGTTGTCGCTGGTCTTGAAGCGATGGTAGGCGGCCGCCACCACCTTTTCTTCGTACTGGTCGAAAAGCTCCAAGACTTCCTGCGGGGTGCGGTTGCGGGTGAGGCGGTCGATGTAGTGGCCGATGGAGGCGTTGAGGGCGCGGAGGGACTTGTTCAGCGCCTCAAGGTCGCCGGCTACCTCCCGCAGGACGTTCTCGTAGGGGCTCTTCTCTTCGCCCACGTTCTGCAAAAGCTGCCACGCCTTGTAGAGCTTGCCGGTGTAGGTGACGACCCGGGGGTTCAGGATCTCTTCCAGCGCTTCGAGAAGCGGCGTCACCTCCGGCACAAAGGCCAGCGCAGGTTCTTCTTCGTAGCTGCCGGGCTGTTCGGCCAGCCAGCCGGTGCGCCGCAGCCGCAGCAGAAAGCCCAGCGCCAGCGTGTGGGGGTCGCGGGTGGGCTGCTCGGCCTCATCGCCCGCGTCGTCGGCGTCCAGTGCCAGAGGCTTTGCCAGCGCGGCGAAGTAATCCTCGGCCCGGGATACGGCCTCGGCCCGCAGGATGCTGTAATCTGCCGTGTGGCGGCACTCCTCCCACAGCAAGAGCAGCAGCTCTGCATAAAATGCCCGGTTCGGCCCCGCCAGCGGCCGGAACAGCCGCGGGCTGACCAGTTCAAACAACTGCATCCGTATGCCCCTTTCAATCGGTAAATATCGACTTCTATTGTACCACAGTTGACAGGGATTTGCACCCGCCGGGAAATAAAAACACAGGCCGGCAAAGCGGTATAAAACCCCTTTGCCGGCCCGTGCGGCGCTCCCTTATTCCCAAGCCGAGCGGCAGAGCCGCGGAAAGGCTTGACAATGATTGACTCGATGATAGCACAACCTTGGTGCTCTGTCAACCGGAACGTGAAAAAAAGTAAGATGTGCGGAAGGATTTCTCCAATCTTTTCCTGAAATTACACACATTTTCCACGAATTTGTGATAGCCTTAAATACAGAAGAACTCCCCGATAATGTACTCGTTCAAAATACAAGGCAGAACTACTCCTGATAGATGCACAACAGCCCCCCGGAATGCAGGACTCCGGGGGGCTTCGTGTTTATAAGAGGCGTTTACCAGCAGCCGCGCACCCGGAAATCCCGCTCCCATGGGTCGGGGGCGAGGTCGCGCTGGCGGAGCGAGGTGATCTGGATATAGTCGCTGCGCTGGATGAGGGCGAACAGCTTGAGGAAGAGGGCCGGGTCGCCCTGCACCTCCAGCGTGACCGAGCCGTCGTCCTCGTTCTCCACCCAGCCGGTGAGGCCAAGGCTCTGGGCGGCGTACCGGGCGCGGTAGCGGAAGCCCACGCCCTGCACCTGCCCTTCGATGGAGTACCGCCGCCGGACGGTGCCCTCGGGCAGGGCGGGGGGCTGGCGGTCCTTTTCATTCAGAAAATCAAACATAAGCGGCTTACAGCTCCTGATAGGCGCTCATCAGGGCGGGGATGAACTGCTTTTTGCGGCTGACGACGCCGGGCAGCACCCAGCTGCCATCTTCCTCCGGCTCCTTCTCGAAGCCGCTGCGCAGCATCTCGTCGGCATGACGGCCGGTGCAGATGACGACGCTCTCTTCCTTCGGCACATCGGTCAGCAGCATATAGAGGTCCTCCACGTTCTGCTTGCCGCAGGCTTCGGGCAGATAGGGGGTGAGCAGCTTCTGGGCTGCTTTCAGGTTCTTGCGGGTCATGTAGCTGCCCTGCGCCACGCCGAAGCGGACGTCGCCGCACATGAACACCTTGAAATCCTGAAGGAAGACTTCCTCAGGGGTCTTTCCGTCCAGCTTCTCGCCGGCCTCGAACATCTCGGAGGCAAAGGCGTCGATCTCGACGCCCGCGATTTTGGCGAGGCGGTGGGCGGTGGAGACATCGACGGGAGTGCAGGTGGGGCTGCGGAAGACCAGCGTATCCGAGAGGATGGCCGCCAGCAGCAGACCGGCGATCTGAGGCCGTATCTCGACGCCGTTCTCATCGTACATCTGGGTGATGATGGTGGCGGTGCAGCCTACGGGCTGGTTGCGGAAATAGACCGGGCCGCTGGTCTCGAGGCTGCCGATGCGGTGGTGGTCGATGATCTCCAGGATCTCAGCCTGGTCGAAGCCCTCCACGGCCTGGGTGGCCTCGTTGTGGTCCACCAGGATGATGCGGCGCTTGCGCAGGGCGATGATGTTGCGGCGGCTGACCATGCCGCAGTACTTGCCGTCCTCGTCGAGGATGGGGAAGTAGCGGTGGCGCACCTTGGCCATCACGCGGGTGACGTCGGCCACCGGGGTGACGAGGGTGAATTTCATGATGTCGTCGCGGGTCATATAGTAGGAGATGGGGGCGCACTGGCTCATGAGCTTGCCGGCGGCGTAGGTGTCGCAGGGGGCGGTCATGATGGCGACGCCGGTCTCTTCGGCGATGCGCTGGATGGTGCGGCCCACCTTGGCGCCGTTGCAGATGATGAGGAGGGATGCTTCCTTCTCGATGGCGCACAGCTGGCTCTCATAGCGGTTGGTCAGGATGACGATGTCGCCCTTTTCGACGTTGTTTTCCAGCATCTCAGGGGTGGCAGTGCCGATTTTGATATGACCGGTGGTGCAGACGGCGTTCTCGTTGCCGACGACCATGGTGCCGCCGAGGGTCTCGAGGATATTCTTATAGGTGGTGCGGCTGGTGGCAAGCACACCGGTGTCGAACACGTCCATGTTGGCGGTCGCAATATCCTTCACGGTGATGATGCCTTCCAGCTCGTTGTCGGCGCTCGTGATGGGCAGGGTGTCGATCTTCTGGTCGCGCATGATCTCCCATGCCTTGCGCAGACTGGTGGAGCCGGGGATGCCGGGCATCTCGCGGTAGTCCACATCACGGATCTTCGGGTTGACATCGGTACACATCCGGGGCGGCGCGACGCCGAACCGCTTGAGCACGAATTCCGTCTCCTGGTTCATCCGTCCGGCCCGGCGGGCCTCGCAGACGAGGGAGCTTGTCTTATTTTTCAGCTCTGCGTACGCAATGGCAGAGCAGATAGAGTCGGTGTCCGGGTTGCGATGTCCGATGACCACGACTTTATGAGCTGTCTTTGGCATAGATTCCTTCCCCCTTATGGGTCTTGGGTTGTCCTTCTTATCATGATACCGGAGCGCCGTTTTTTCCGCGTCCCTGCACGGCGCAGAAAAGGGAAGCCCTCTGGTAACTTTCATTGTAACACAAGATGGAATGGGGGTAAAGTGGCGCAGAGGAGCAGGATTCTTAAAATTTTGAGAGATTCTTGTATACATCTTCTTGCCTTTTGGGGAAAGGCGCTGTATCATAGAGATAAGTCTGTATACTTTAAGAAAGCCCCTTCGGGGGCGGTGCGGAGGAGCGAATGACGAGCACAAAATTTGAAACGAAGCCTTTGTTTACCCGCCAGCAGCTGACGGCCCTGCTGCTGCCGCTCATTGCGGAGCAGGCCCTGAGCGTGACCATCGGCCTGGCCGATACCCTCATGGTGTCGTCGGTGGGCGAGGCGGCGGTGTCGGGCGTGAGCCTTGTGGACACCTTCAACACCCTGATGATACAGATCATGACAGCGCTGGCCACCGGCGGCGCGGTGGTCGCCAGCCAGTACATCGGCCATCGGGAGGAGAAGAGTGCTCGGGCTGCTGCCGCACAGATCATGTTCATCATGTCCAGCTTCAGCATTCTTGTGGCAGCGGTGGTCGTGGTGGGACGCCACGCCATCCTGCGGGGCATCTTCGGCTCCATCGACGCCGATGTGATGAAGTACGCCGAGACATATTTCCTGCTGTCGGCCCTGAGCTACCCTTTCATCGGCCTGTATAACGCAGGCGCGGCCCTCTTCCGGGCGCAGGGCAACAGTAAGATCAGCATGATGTCCAGCCTTGTGATGAATGTCGTCAACATCGGCGGCAATGCCATCCTCATCTTTGGCTTCAAGATGGGCGTCATGGGTGCGGCGCTGGCCAGCCTCGTCTCCCGCGCGGTGGCCTGCTGTGCCGTCCTCTTCCTGCTCCAGAAGCCGGATTGTATGCTCCGCGTCACCGGCCTGTCGGCCCTGAAGCCGGACGGAAAGCTCATCCAGCGCATCCTGCGGGTGGGCATCCCGGCGGGCATCGAGAACGGGATGTTCCAAATCGGCAAACTGTCGGTGGCCAGCCTCACCAGCACCCTCGGCACCGCCGCCATCGCGGCCAATGCCGTGGCCAACACCACCAGCACCTTCCTGAACATCCCGGCCAGCGCCGTCGGCATGGCGGTGCTCACGGTGGTGGGCCAGTGCCTCGGTGCAGGCGAGAAAGAGCAGGCTGTCTGGTATGCCCGCCGTCTGCTGCTGGTGGCCTACTGCGGTGCCTGGGTCATGAATCTGTCGGCCTTCTTCTTCGCCGACCGCTGGGCGCTGTCCTGGTTCAGCCTCTCGTCGGAGGCTTCGGCCATGGCGCTGGAAGTCATGATGTGGTTCAACATCGTCTCCCTCTTCTTCTGGCCCTCCAGCTTCACCCTGCCCAACATCCTCCGTTCCGCCGGCGACGCCAGCTTCACCATGACCGTCAGCATCGTGTCCATGTGGGTGTTCCGCGTGGGCTTCTGCTACCTGTGGGTCCTGAAGATGGGCGGCGGACTGCTCAGCATCTGGATGGGGATGTATCTCGACTGGGCGTTCCGCTCCATCTGCTTTATGGTGCGTTTTGTCCGGGAAAAATGGCTCGAGCAGAAGGTCATCTGAAACTTCCTCTTGCTTTTTTCGGCTCAGAGTGGCAGAATGAGAAAAAGAAATGGAAGAAGGGGATTCTCTATGCTGTTTCATCCTGCACAACTGGGCCTCGCCCATCTGGACAAAGCAACGCTGGAAGCCGATAAGAAAGCCTGCAAAAAGATCGGCCCCTGCGGCGTGGGCAAAAAGGCCCTCTACCTCAACAGCTTTTACATCGACCGCCGGTATTATCTGCCCTATGGCAGCATCAGCCGTGTGTTTAAGCGGGTGGCCATGAGTCAGGGAGGCTTCTCCGGCAAGGGGATGTTTGCCTCGATGGCTTACCTCGTGGTGGAGTACGACGGCGGCAAGCAGAAGCAGTGCAACTTCAAGGACGAGCGGGACGTGGACGCCCTGCTGGAAGTTCTGGAGAAAGAACAGCCCAACATCCCGCGTCTGAGCGCCGCAGGCGAGGCAGAAATTGCCCGCCAGAAGGCCGAGAAAGCCGCCCGGAGGCTGCCCCAGCTCTCGAAAGAGGCAGAGCAGAGCGTGGGCCAGCTCAAGCGCGCATCGGACTACCTCGCCAAGAAACCGGAGCTTGCCAAAGAGCTCAGCGCTGCCGAGCGCCGCAAGCGCGCCCAGCTGCAGAGCAAGCCGGTGTATAAATATGTGGCGCTCATCATCAGTCTGTTCGGCGTGGTGTCTGCGGCCTATGGCATCCAGAGCATCATCAACCACACCGGAAACTACGGCATCTACTTTGCGCTGTTCGGCTTTGCGGCCATCTTCCTCTTCTCCAGCTACAACATGATGCCTACGGCCCACAACAACCGTAATGCCATCATGAAGCGTGCCGACAGGGCCGAAGCGGCTATGGCCGAGTACATCAAAGCCTATCCCGGCGGGAACTTCCCGGTGCCGGACATCTACGCTCACCCTGTGGTGCTCAAGCAGATGACCGATGCTCTTCAGGAGGGCCGGGCCGTCACCCTGCCCGAAGCTCTCGAGGCTGTGAAGAACCGCCTCAAAGAGGTCAACGCCGACGTTCAGGTGGAGCAGGAAGAGTACGACGAGATCGTCCAGATCAAGGCCATGTTCCTCAACCACGATTATCAGTAACGAGATAAAGAAATGCCATCGCCGCGAGGCGATGGCATTTTTGTGTCTTATCAGACTTCTGCGGGCTGGGGCTGAGTGAATATCTTCATGCTGTCCTTGTAGGCGTGGATGAAGTAGACGATCTCTGCGATGGCGGTCAGCGTCCAGGAGCAGGGGTAGAGCAGGTAGAGCGAGGGGATGGTATGGAAGTGGGCGAAGATGGTGTAGACCCAGATGACCCGGAACACGCAGGAGCCGAGGACGACGATGACAGTCGGCACTACTGTCTTGCCCAGGCCGCGGGAGGCCGCGATGGTGCAGTCCATGAAGGCCGAGATGCAGTAGGCAAAGCCCATGACGCCCACACGCTTCATGCCGGCGTCGATGACGGCGCCCTCGGTGGTGAAGAGGGCGAGGAACTGCCGCCCGAAGATGAACAGCGAACCGCCCAGCACGAGGCCGACGCCGAAGGAGTAGGCGAGGGCGATGAAGTAGCTCTTCTTCACGCGGTCAGGCTTGCCCGCGCCGTAGTTCTGACTCATGAAGCTGGCGCAGGCCATATAGAACGCGGCCATTGCGTCGTATATCATGTTGTCGGCGTTGGCGGCGGCGGAGTTGCCCTTGACCATGAGGGAGTCAAAGGAGTTGACACCGGCCTGAATGAAGAGGTTTGCAATGGCGAAGACGGCGTTCTGGAATCCGGCGGGCAGGCCCAGTGCGAGGATGCGCTGGGTGGTGGCAGGGTCGAGGGCGACCTTGTGGAAGTCCAGGGCGTAGCAGTCCTGCACGTGGGTCAGCGCCCGCAGAACGAGGAAGGCCGAGACGCACTGGGAAATGGCACTTGCCAGCGCGACGCCCACCACGTCCAGATGGCAGACGATGACGAAGAAGAGGTTGAGCAGGATGTTCAGCGCGCCCGCGATGCACAGGTAGTACAGCGGCTTTTTCGTCTCGCCAATGGCGCTGAAGATGGCGTTGCCGTAGTTATAAAGAGCCAGCGCCGGCATACCGAGGAAGTACACCCGCAGGTAGAGCACGGCGCCGGGGTAGAGATCTTCTTTGGTGTTGAGCAGATGGAGCAGGGCCGGAGAACCCAGCAGGCCGATGAGCAGGAGCAGTACGCCGGCGGCGATGCTGACCAGCAGAGCCGAGTGGACGGTCTTCTCCACATCGTCGGCATGGCGCGCACCGTAGAACCGGGCTACCAGCACGTTGATGCCGTTGCTCAGACCGATGAGGAAACCGGTGAACAGAGTGACGAAGATGCTGGTGGAGCCTACCGAGCCGAGGGCCGTGGAGCCTGCGAACCGGCCCACCACAGCCACGTCCGACATATTAAAGAGCACCTGCAGCAGATTGGACAGGACCAGCGGCAGGCTGACCAGGAGGATCTGTTTGGCCAGAGGCCCTTCGGTCAGAGACTTTGCGGATGAACTCATAGTTTCTTTTTTCCTTTTCTTATCCCAAAACAGTACCCGCGCACACCGGGGCACAAGCTCTATTATAAAGATGTTTTTGCTTTTTGCAATATAAAAAGATGGCCCTCTGACAATAGAAAAGGGGCTGTTGCAAAATAGCTCCAACAAAAATGAGATAGACTTCTCCAACTACCCGGCCATCCTTGCCTGCTGGAACAGCAAGGAAGTCCAAAGAGAATTTGCCGCGTGGCAGGCGGAGCAGGCGCATCTTCCAGGAAAAGAAAAACAGGAAGCTCCCATCGGAGAACTCCCTGTTATGCATATCGTTGTTATCTGTGGTCTTTGGCGGGGTGCGTCTGGATGGGCGCACCCTGTTTTTGTTTCATCATGGTTGGGTGTGCGTCAAAACGCATCACCGCAACTCCTTATAGGTTTCTTCCGGCACCGGCTCGCACCACTCGTTAGAGGTGCCTTCGCCGGGCACTTCCACTGCCAGATGAGAGAACCAGCAATCGGGTGCAGCACCGTGCCAGTGCTTGACCTCCGGGGGAATATTCACCACATCGCCCGGATGCAGCTCCAGCGGAGCTTTGCCCCATTCCTGATAGTAGCCCCGGCCTGCCACGCAGACAAGGATCTGCCCACCGCCCTTTGCAGCATGGTGGATGTGCCAGTTGTTCCGGCAGCCCGGCTCAAAGGTGACGTTGTAAATGCCAACCTGTGCGGTGGACAAGGGTGCCAGATAGCTTTTTCCGCTGAAATATTGTGCAAAACCGTCGTTGGATGCACCGATGGGGAACACCATTTCACTCTGGTGCTTTGCCTTGGCATCCTCTGCAGATTCCTCTGCCCAGACTTCCTTTGCTATGCGGAAAGCCGCCCACGCCTTGGGCCAGCCTGCATAAAATGCCGCATGGGTCAGGACCTCTGCAATTTCACACCGGGTAATGCCGTTGTTTTTTGCTGCCGTCAGGTGATACCGAAACGAGGAGTCCGTCAGTCCCTGCGCCATCAGTGCTACCACCGTCACAAGGCTGCGGTCCCGGAGGGAGAGTTTATCCTCTCGGCTCCACACCTGCCCGAATAGTACCTCATCGTTAAGTTCTGCAAATTTTGGTGCAAATTCGCCCAGAGCATCACGCCCTGCGGTCTGTTTTACTGCCATTGTTGTACCCCTGCCTTTCCGTGTAAACGCTTAGACCTGCTTTTTCCCGCTGAACACCGGGAAAAAGCTGAATTCTCCGTAGTCAGCAATGTGCTCCATCTGCATGAGTGCAGCCATATCTTCCGGAGTGAGGACAAAATCTACGGCGGCATTCTCTTCCATGTGCTGTGGGTCTGCCGTTTTGGGCAGTGCTACTGCGCCAAGCTGAAGAACATAGCGGACACACAACTGTGCCGCAGATACGCCGTATTTCTTTGCCATCTGTGCAATCACAGGGTTCTTAAGTGCCTCGCCGTGGGCAATGGGCGAATAGGCCTCCACCTGAATGTGCTGCTCTCTGCAGAAATTCAGCAGATCATGATCGGTGTTGCTGATGTGGAGCAAGATTTGGTTCACCATGGGCTGTATCCGGCAATCGGACAGCAGGTTCTCCAAGTCATCCTGCAGAAAATTCGACACTCCAATGACCCGCACCTTGCCAGCCGCCTGCGCATCCTCCAGCGCACGCCAGACGGCTTTGTTCTCTGCAAAGTAGCGTTTGGTGTCCCTGAATTCGTTCCACGGCTGGGGTGCATGGATGATCATCTGGTCCAGATAGTCCAGCCCCATTTTTTCCAGCGTTTCCTCAATAGAGGCGGCTGCAGCCTCATAGGTTTTCAGTTCTGCGGCCACCTTGCTTGCGACAAACAGCTCCTCACGGGGAACGCTGCAGCTACGGATTCCCTCGCCAACGCCCTGCTCATTTTTGTAGGCCTGTGCAGTATCAATGAGACGATATCCCAGCGTAACAGCGGTGCGGACTGTCTGCGCCGCTTTGTCATTGTCAATGCACCATGTGCCAAGCCCCAGTTTGGGGATTTTCGTTCCATTTTCCAGTTTGTAGGTTTCCTGTAAAATCATCTGATTTCCCTCCATTTATACATTTTTTCCCATCTCGTAAGCCTGTGCCATTGCAGAGGTGTTTCGCACCGCACCCGGCTCATAGACACCACTTGCTACAAGGACTCCCTTTTCCACGGCACCTTCCACACAGTCTGCATAGCCCCGGAAGCAGGCCAGCGTAGTATCCGCAGAGGCTTTTTCCTCGTCTGCCATGGTGGTGATGTAGTAGAATTCCTTGTCTTTGACCTCAAGCCACCGTGCCACGGTACGGTCGATCACTGCCTTCAACTGGGCACTGATGGAGTAGAAGTATACCGGGCTTGCCAGCACAATGACATCGGCATCGATCATCTTTTGCAGGATGTCTGCCATATCATCCTTGTGGACGCAGGCTCCGCCGTGGGTGCTGCAGTAGTAGCAGCCGGAACAGGGAGCCACCTTTTTCTCAGCGACCCGGATCTTTTCTGCTTTGTGCCCGGCATCCTGCGCTCCACGCAGAAATTCGTCGCATAGAATATCAGAGTTGCCGCCCTTCCGGGGACTGCCAGACAAAATCAATACCTTCTTGCTCATAGGAACCTCCTTGACAGCAGAGTGCATCCGCATTATGATGTTGATAAAGTTTGATTTTATCATACAACTTAAAGAGCACTTTAAGTCAAGGGCTTTTTGAAAAAAACGGAGGTTTCAGATGATCTATACCGTAGGTGAAATGGCACAAAAGCTGGGCGTACCTGCCTCCACCCTGCGCTACTACGACAAAGAAGGGTTACTTCCCTTTGTGGAGCGTTCCTCCGGCGGCATTCGGATGTTCCGGGAAAACGACTTCGAGTGGCTGCAGGTCATCCGCTGCATGAAAAAAGCCGGAATGTCCATCAAGGATATCCGGCAGTATATTGAGCTTTCCATGCAGGGAGACGACACCATTGACACCCGGCTGGAAATGTTCCGGCATCAGCGCGAGGTGCTCACCCAGCAGATCCAGCAGTTACAGCACACGCTGGAGACCGTGGAGTATAAATGCTGGTTCTATGAAGCCGCCAAAGCCGCTGGGACGGTGGATGTCCCCGGTGCGATGACCGATGCGGATGTGCCGGAGCAGTTCCGTGCCATCCGACAGGAGCTTCGGGGACAGAAGATGCCGAATATCGAAAGATAAGAAATGCCGTTCCAGTTGCTTTGGAAACGGCATTTCTCTTAATCGTCTAACCCACATCCCGGAGCAACAGCTCCACACAGCCGTTTGGAATGAGCATGAATTGACATTTCCGAAGAAAATGAAAAATCCGAACCCTTCTCCTATCGAGAAAAGGTTCGGATTTTCATTGTTTGGTGCACTGCTGACAGCACCCCTGCTTCCACCGCATCTCTACCGCTCGGCGTTTACGAACTTCCACATGGGTTATTCCTGCGCACTGGCGTGGATCCTGGTGGTCATCATCGGCCTTGCTATCGCTATCCTGTTCAAAACCCAGAACGCATGGGTACATTACGAAGCTGAATAAGGAGGTTTTTCCATGGTTGGCGAACAGAAAAACAAAAAAATGGCTTCCGTTGTGTTCCATGTTTTTTCCTGCCTGTTGGGTTTTATCATGATTTATCCGCTGCTGTGGCTGGTGGCGAGCTCATTCAAATCCAATGATACGATGTTCAAGAACACCTATTCCCTGTTGCCGGAAAGCTGGGGCATCATCAAAAACTACAATTCCGGCTTTGCCAGCACGACGGGGTACAGTTTCGGGCATTTCTTTATGAACTCTGCCATCGTTACGGTCATCGGCGTTGTCTGCACGATTTTCTCCTTCCTGCTGGCAGCCTATGCGGTATCCCGCGTCAAGTTCTTCGGTGCCAACTTCTGGTTTGGCTGCATCATCATGACCATGATGATCCCCGCACAGGTCATGGTCGTTCCGCAGTACATTATCCTGAAAAAGCTCCACCTCAACGATACGCTGCTGGCCATGATCCTGCCGTGGGCATTCGGCGGTGCGTTCTTCGTCTTTTTGATCGTGCAGTACATGCGCGGCATCCCCAAAGAGCTGGATGAAGCGGCCATGATCGATGGCTGCTCCAAAATCGGTATCCTGTTCAAAATTCTGGTGCCCGTTGTTCAGCCCGCTATCGTTTCGGCGGCCATCTTCGCGTTCTACTGGATCTGGCAGGACTTCTTCCAGCCGCTGATCTTCGTTTCCAGCCCGAAGAATTATACCATCCCGATGGCACTGAAGCTCTACACCGACCCCAATAGCTACAACAACTACGGCGGTCTGTTCGCTATGTCGGTGCTGTCGTTGCTGCCGGTCATCATCGTGTTCATCCTGTTCCTCATTCCGGGGCTGCCCAAGGACGTGTTCACCTACATCACGCCGCTCACGCACATGTCCATGAAGAACTTCGTGCTCATCTCGAACTTCGCCCGCATTCCCGGCATCGTGCTTTCCACCTACGCGGCAGCGGGGCTTGTGTCGGGCAATATCGTGGAATCGGTCATCATCTTCGCCGTGACCGCCGCTGTGGCCATCGTGGCGCTTGTCGTATACGGACGCGTGACCAAAAAGTCGAACGGCTCCGAGAAGTAATCCGTGCCGCGCCGCCTCCGTGCCAGCGCTTGGGCGCAACGAGAGGTTCTGCGCCTACTTTCTTTGTGAAAGAAGGCGCGGTCAGGCTTTGTTTCTGTACAATAAGCGCGTTATTGCAACGACTCTAACGACTCTCTAGGAGGAAACCCATGCCGAAGATCACCCGGGAAGAGGTGCGCGTTCCCGCCGACGTCATGCCCGAGGCCCGTGACGAGTACATCACCAACTACCTGAAGGCCACGCGCGAGACCGGCCGTCTCATGCTGTTCGCCTGCGATCAGAAGATCGAGCACCTGAACAAGGACTTCTACGGCGAGGGCATCGACATCGCCGATCTCGATCCGGAGCATCTGTTCAAGATCGGCTCCGAGGGCGTGTGCGGCGTGCTCGCCGGCCAGCGCGGGCTGGTGGCCCAGTACGCGGCCGACTACCCGGAGATCAACTACCTCATCAAGATGAACTCCAAGACCAACCTCGTCGGCACCAAGCAGGAGGATCCCTACTCCCCGCAGCTGTACGATTTGGACGCCGTGCTGGCCATGAAGGAGGCCGGCGTGAACATCGTGGGCCTCGGCTACACGATCTACCTCGGCTCCGAGTACGAGGCCACCATGATGGCCGAGGCGGGCGAGCTCATCGCCCAGGCCCATGCCAACGGCCTCATCGTCGTGCTGTGGATCTACCCTCGCGGCAAGGCCGTGACCGCCGAGAAGGATCCCGACCTCATCGCCGGTGCCGCCGGCGTGGCTCTCTGCCTTGGCGCCGACTTCGTGAAGGTGAACCCGCCGAAGCCCGAGGACGGCCGCACTCCGGCCGAGGCCCTGAAGGTGGCCTCCACCGCCGCCGGCCGCACGGGCCTCGTGTGCGCGGGTGGCTCCACCGTGGATGCCGAGACCTTCCTCACCCAGCTGTATGACCAGATTCACGTGGGCGGTGCCGACGGTAACGCCACGGGTCGCAACATTCACCAGCGCTCCCTGGACGAGGCGGTGCGCCTGACCAAGGCCATCTCCGCCATCACCTTGGCCGACTGGGCCGTGGCCGACGCCCTGGCCGTCTTTGCCGGCGAGAAGGACTTCACCCTGGCCGACATTTAGTCCGCTTCTGAGGTTTGCTCCGAGAAAGGCTTCCGCAAGGGAGCCTTTCTTTATGCAGAAAGGAATTGGCGCTATGAGCGCACTGGATACATTCGCCTTGAAGGTCACTCGTCCCTACCGGGAGGAAGACTTGCCGGCGATGGCGGAGATCTGGAACGAGGTCGTGGAGGCGGGCAACGCCTTTCCACAGACCAAGTCGCTGACGCTGGAGGAGGCGCGAGCCTTCTTCGCCGAGCAGTCCCATGCGGCGGTGGCTACTGTGGGTGGGCGCATCTGCGGGTTGTACATCCTGCATCCCAACAATATCGGGCGGTGCGGCCACGTTGCCAACGCGAGCTTTGCCGTGGCGGGGGCCAGCCGCGGCGAGGGCATCGGGCGCTTGCTTGTGGAAGACTGTCTGCGCCAGGCGGCCGCCTGTGGGTTTCGTGGTCTGCAGTTCAACGCCGTAGTGGCGAGCAACGAGCGGGCCCGGTCGCTTTACGAGAGCCTAGGGTTCGCGCGCATTGGCATGATTCCCGGAGGCTTCTGCAACAAAGACGACGTCTACGAGGATATGTACATCTACTATCACCCGACGGTTTAGCTTCCTCCTTGAACTTCGTTCTTGATCCAAGCTCTCCGCCGCAGCCTCCTTTTTTGGCGGTTAGCTAGAAGATACGCAAGGCGGCATAAGCCTCTCTTCGTAAACAAAGGGCCCTATGGGGGCATTGCAGGTTGGAGTAC